>Ga0307288_10000015_pt1 | contig 138043 bp, 141 predicted proteins | sample ER_DNA_142_FD_194469 | JGI IMG/M metagenome (GOLD analysis project Ga0307288, IMG submission 194469) | Bulk soil microbial communities from the East River watershed near Crested Butte, Colorado, United States - ER_DNA_142 | ecosystem: Environmental > Terrestrial > Soil > Floodplain | place... | reverse complement strand
GAAAGGGTCACCCACTCCTCCCGCGCCGGTCCTGGCAGCCCCTTGCCGCGCTTCGTCCTTCTCGCCAAGGAACCGCCGACCCGCAGCGCCAGCCGCGACACCTTCTCGACCGCCCCCCACCGCTTCGCCGCTGCCAACGCCGCCCTTTCGGCCTGCTCCCCGTGCCGCGCCACCCGCAGCTCCTTGACCATCCGCCCGGTGTCGATCCCCAGCGGGCAGGCAAGCTGGCAGGAGCCGTCCGTCGCGCAGGTCTCGATCGCGTCGTAGTCGAACTCGGCCAGCAGCGCCCGCTGGACGGGAGAGCCCTCGGGCTGGCGCGCCATCTCGCGGCGCAGGACGATCCGCTGGCGCGGGGTCGTCGTCAGGTTGCGGCTGGGGCAGACCGGCTCGCAGAAGCCGCACTCGACGCAGGTGGTCGCGCCGCCCCAGTCCTCGATCGCCGGCGTCGTTTTCAGGTTGCGCAGATGGACGCCGGGGTCGCGGCTGAGGAGGACGTTCGGGGAGAGGACGCCGTCGGGGTCGGCGAGCCGCTTCAGCCGCCACATCAGCTCGGTCGCCTTCTCCCCCCACTCGCGCTCTACATAAGGGGCCATGTTGACCCCGGTCCCGTGCTCGGCCTTGAGCGAGCCGTCGTACTTGCCGACGATCAGCTCGACCAGGCCGCCCATGAAGGCCTCGTAACGCTCGAGGTCCTCCTGCTTGGCGAAGTCCGGCGTCAGCATGAAGTGCAGGTTCCCGGCCGAGGCGTGGCCGGCGACCCCGGGAAGGAAGCCGTGCTCGCCGAGCAGCGCCTGCAGGTCCTTGGCGCCTTCGGCGATCCGCTCCGGCGGCACGCAGATGTCCTCGACGATCAGCGCCGTCCCCTCTGGCCGGACCCGGCCGATCAGCCCGTGCAGGCCCTCGCGCACCCGCCAGGCCAGCTCGATCGCCTCCGGCTCCTGGGTGAAGTCGATCGGCCGGATCGTCTCGTGCGAGCGCAGGATCGCTTCAGCCCGCAGCACCTGGGCGGCGAGGTCCCCCTCGTCGCTGCCGCCGAACTCGACCAGCAGCACTGCCGACTCCGGCGGCAGCTCTTTCCACTCCTGCGGCGCCCCGACCATGTTCCAGGCGGCGGTGATCAGCGCCGGCGCCACCATCAGCTCGACCGCGGTGGCGCCGGAGGCGACGAGGTCCTGGACCGGCGCGATCGCCTCGTCGATGCCGGGGAAGTGGACCCAGGCGGTCGTCGTCATGGGCGGTTGCGGCACCGTCTCGAAGACGACCTCGGCGATGAAGGCGAGGGTCCCCTCGGAGCCGACGAGGAGGCGGCGGAAGATCTCCAGCGGCTCGTCGGCGTCGAGGAAGGCGCAGAGGCGGTAGCCGGTCGTGTTCTTGATCTCGAACTTGCGGCGGATCCGCTCAGCCAGCTCGGGGTCGCCACGGATCTCGTCGCGGATCGCCTTCAGGCCGGCGGCCAGCTCCGGCTCGGCGGCGGCGAACCGCTCGGCGGCGCCGGGCGCGCCGGTCTCGATCACGGTTCCCGAGGGCAGCACGAAGGTCAGCTCCCGCACCGTCGAGTAGGAATCTTTGGTGACGCCGCAGCGCATCCCGCCGGAGTTGTTGGCGACGACGCCGCCGACCGTGCAGACGTCGGTGCTGGCCGGGTCGGGGCCGAGCTTGCGGCCATGCGGGGCGAGGACGCGGTTGGCGTGGCCGAGGATCGTCCCCGGCTTCACCCGGGCACGGGCGCCGTCCTCCTCGACCCGCACGCCGCCCCAGTGCTTGCGGACGTCGACGAGGATGCCGTCGCTCTGCCCCTGGCCGTTGAGGCTGGTGCCGCCGGCGCGGAAGGTGACCGGGATCCCGCGCTCGCGGCCGAAGAGCAGGACCTTCGCTACGTCAGCGGCGTCACGCGCCTCGACCACCGCCCGCGGGAAGCGCCGGTAGGGGCTGGCGTCGGAGGCGTAGGCGACGAGGTCGCTGACGCGGTGGAGGACGCGGTCGGCGCCGAGCAGCTGCCCGAGGTCCCGACGCAGCGGCGCCTCGACCCCGGCCGCGAGCTCGTCCGGCGCCCGGTCGGGGACCGGCTGGCTCGGCGGCGGCGGGACCAGCGAGCGCGTGCGCTGAAGCAGGGGCATGGACCGAGGCTAGAAGAGGGACATGCCCGGCGCGACCGGGACTTCGACCAGCTCGGGTGCCGATGAGGCGAGGGCGGAGCTGAGCGCCCCCGCGACCTCGTCGCGGCCCTTGGCCCGCTGCGCCTTCACCCCGTAGCCCGCGGCGACGGCGGCGACGTCGAGCTTCGGCAGGTCGAGGCCGGGTGCCTGGTTCACCTGCTCGACTTCGGCGAACCACTTGAGGATCGCGTACTCGGAGTTCTGGAGGACAAGGAAGGTGACCGGCGCCTTGTAGGCAACGGCGCTCCAGAAGGCGGTGATCGCGTACTGGGCCGAGCCCTCGCCGAGCACGCAGACGACCGGGCGGTCGGGCTGGGCGATCTGCACCCCGACCGAGGCGGCGAGGCCGAAGCCGAGGCCGCCACCGGCGCTGAAGTAGTAACTGCCGGGCCGGGAGATCCGCAGCTGGTTGCGCAGCGCCAGCGTGCTCGACGGGGACTCGAGGACGACGATCGCGTCCTCGGGCATCGCCTCGGCAAGGGCGCTGTGGACGGTCGAGGCGTTGAGCGGGTCCGTGGCGGGGATTTCCCCCGGCCCCGGGTTCGGCTCCGGCGCCGGGCGCGAGGACTCCGGGACCGCCTCGAGCAGGGCCGCCAGGGTGAGGCCGACGTCGGCGACGATCGCCTCACCCATCGGCGCCCGCACCGCCTCGTCGTGATCGCTGGTGATCGCCACCAGCTCCGCCCCCGCGGGCAGCAGCGGCCCGGGGATGTGCGGGTAGTAGGGGAAGACCGAGCTGCCGACGACGAGGATCAGGTCGTGGCCCTCGAGCGTCTGCCCGACCGGGCCGATCGCGGGCGGCAGCACGCCGCGGAAGTTCGGGTGGTTCTCGGGGAAGCCGAGGCGGACGCCGCCGGTGGCGGGCGACGCCCAGACCGGCAGCCGCTGTCGCTCGGTCAGGGCGACCGCGGTGTCCCAGGCGCCGGCGGTGTCGATGTCGGGACCGGCGACGAGGACCGGGTTGGAGGCAGCGTCCAGGCGCTCGGCGAGGGCGCGGACCGCCTCGGGGTCGGCGACGGCGCGGCCGTCGACCTTGCGCGCGATCGCGGCGGCGGCATCGGCCTCGTCGACCTCGGCGTACCAGTCGTCCATCGGCAGCGAGACGAAGACCGGCCCGCGCGGCGCCAGCCCGGCCAGGTGCGCCCCGTGCGCCAGCGCCAGCGGCACGTCCTCGGCCCGCGGGGGCTCGTAGGACCACTTGACCAGCGGGTGCGGCATCCGCGTCGCATCGCGGTTGGTCAGGTTCGCCTGCAGGGTGATCTGCGCTCGCGCCTGCTGGCCGGCGGTGATCAGCAGCGGCGAATGGTTGGCCTGGGCGTTGAAGATCGCCCCCATCGCGTTGCCGACGCCGGGGGCGGTGTGGAGGTTGACGACGGTCGTCCGCCCCGAGGCCTGGGCATAGCCGTCGGCCATCCCGACCACGACGGCCTCCTGCAGCCCCAGCACGTAGCGGAAGTCGCCCGGGAAATCGGCCAGCATCGGCAGCTCGGTCGAGCCCGGGTTGCCGAACATCGTCGTCATCCCGTGGGCGCGGAAGAGGTCGAAGGCGGCTTCACGGACGGTCGGCACGAATCGAACCCTATCCCGCCGGGTTCCAACTACCTCATGCCGGGGAGACGATCGAGGCAGGATTCAAGGCCCGAACGTCGTACGGCCGATAAGGCGGGAGTGAGCCACTGCCTCCGCGCCCACCCCTGGACCCGGATCCTCGCCGTCTTCGCCGCCTCGCTGGCGCCGCTGCTGGCGGTCTGCGCCTATGCCGAAGCGGCGCCGATCCCGACCAGGATCGTCTACGGCACCGGCAAGATCGTCCCGATCCCCGCCACGATCCCCCACGCCGAAGGCGACATGGTCGACCAGCGGATCATTCCCAACCTGCGGTGGCTCGCCAACAGGTACCCGATCTACATCACCGACGGCTACTCCGGCCCGCTGCCCAGCGGCGAACACGTCGGCTGCAACGGCTGCCACGTCAAGAACTCCGATCACTACAACGGCCTCGCGGTCGACATCGTCCCCCGCAACCCCAGCTCCCAGTGCGACGCCAACTGGGCCGGGATCACCCGACTAGCTCTCTGGGCTGAGCCGGTGCAGGAAGAGCCGCGCCTGCCCTTCCGCTGGGTCGGCTACGAAGGCGACGCCGGCCACGGCTGCGGCAACCACCTCCACCTCTCCTGGAACCACGCAAGCGCGCCGATGTTCCAGTTGGCCGAATGGGTCGAAGTCCTCTCGGTCAACCTCACCGGCGTCAAACCCGTCGCCGCCCCGAAGAAGAAGCCGCGCTCGGCCCCCCGCGCCCCCGCCGGCCCTCCCGGCGGCATCGCCCAGACCGCCACCGGCGGCGTCTCCGCCCGCCTGGCCGGCGACTGATCCGGATCGGCCCGGTCCATAGGATGCGGCGATGCGCTTCGCCGCCGCCCTGCTGATCGCCGCGCTCGCGCTGCTCCCCGGCTGCGGCAACTCCGACGACTCGACGCCCGTCGCCTGCCTCGAAGGCGCCGGTGCCTACGAGCGGGCGCTGAAGGCAGCGCCCGACGAAGTCCTGCTCGAAGACGTAACGCTGATCAGCGAATGCCTGACCCGCAACCAGAGCGGCGGCGACCTCAGCCGGGTCGGCGAAGCGCTGATCGAGACCGCGACCAAGCTCAACGCCGAAGCGCGCAAAGAGCCCGGGGGCGAGGCCGCGCTCCGGCTCGGCTATCTGCTCGGCGCCGTCCAGCGGGGCAGCGAGGAGAGCGAAGGGATCCACTCCGACCTCCTCCGCCGCCTCACCGTCGCCGCCCGCTTCGCGCCTGGCAAGCAGCCGCTGCCATCCGCGTTCCAGCGTGAATATCGGACTGGATACGCTGCCGGTCAGAGCAACGGCTGAACTTAAGGAGACGCATGGCAGAGCAGTTGTGGGGCGGCGAGACCACCAAGGCGGTTGACAACTTCCCGGTTTCCGGCGAGCGGGTGCCGGTGCCCGTGGTTAGGTGGCTGGGCCGGATCAAGGGCGCCGCGGCGGAGGCCAACGGCGCCCTCGGCCAGCTCGACGACGACCTCGCGGAGCGGATCGCCGACGCGGGCAGGTCGATCGCCGAAGGCGAGCACGACGACCAGTTCCCGGTCGACGTCTTCCAGACCGGCTCCGGCACCTCCTCGAACATGAACGCCAACGAGGTGATCGCCAACCTCGCCGGCGAGGGCGCCCATCCCAACGACCACGTCAACATGGGCCAGTCCTCCAACGACGTCTTCCCCTCGGCCGTCCACCTGGCGGCGCTGGACGAGGTCACCCACGACCTGCTGCCGGCGATGGGCGGGCTCGAGGGCGCCCTGGCGGAGAAGGCCCAGGCGTTCGCCGACGTCGTCAAGGCTGGCCGCACCCACCTGATGGACGCGGTCCCGGTCACCCTCGGCCAGGAGTTCGGGGGCTACGCGGCCCAGGTGCGGCTCGGCGTCCAGCGGGTCGAGGGGACGCTGCGACGGGTCGGCCAGATCCCGCTCGGCGGCACCGCCACCGGCACCGGCCTCAACACCCACCCCGAGTTCGCCGCCAAGGTGCGGGAGCGGCTCGCCGCCGACACCGGCCTGGAGATCTCGGGCCCGCTCGACGCCTTCGAGGCGCAGGGCAACCGCGACGCCCTGGTCGAGCTCTCGGGCGCGCTCAAGGTCTACGCCGTCTCCCTCAACAAGATCGCCAACGACATGGCGCTGATGGGATCCGGCCCGCGGGCGGGCCTCGCCGAGCTGCGGCTGCCGGAGCTGCAGAAGGGCTCCTCGATCATGCCCGGCAAGGTCAACCCCGTGATCCCGGAGGTGGTGATCCAGGTCGCCGCTCAGGTGATCGGCAACGACGCCGCGATCACCGTCGCCGGCAGCCAGGGCCAGTTCGAGCTGAACGTGCGGGTGCCGCTGATCGCCCGCAACCTGCTCGACTCGATCAAGCTGCTCGCCTCCGCCTCGCGCCTGCTGAACGAGAAATGCGTGGCCGGCCTGGAGGCGAACGAGGAGATGACCGAGCGCCACGCCGAGGCGACGCTGGCGACGGCCACCGCCCTCAACCCGCACATCGGCTACGACCGCGCCGCAGACATCGTCAAGGCCGCGGCTGAGTCGGGCCGCTCCCTCCGCGAGGTGGCGCTCGAGCAGGGCGTCGAGCCGTCTGTCCTCGAGGAGGCGCTGGACCACAGGCGGATGGCTCGGCCGCACGAGTAGCGAGTCGGCATGGGGGACGGGGGAGACCCTCCCCAGACACATCTCGCTATGGCTCGATGTTGAGTGTCTGGAGAGGGTCTCCCCCGTCCCCCTGTCACCGTTTGTGGGGGCGCCTTACCCGCTCGCAACCCTTGACGCGGTCGCGGCGGTCCGCGTAGACGAGGTCGCGGCCGCGGCCGCACCTGATGCGGTCGCGGGTCCGGTCGCGGGCGAAGATGCGGTCATTGCCCTTGCCGGCGTGGATGCAGTCGCGGCCGCGGCGTGGCCGGATCTTGTCGGCGCCACCGCGGGCGAGGATCAGGTCGGCGCGCTTGGTGCCGCGCAGGCGATCGGCGCGCCGGGTGCCGACGACGCGGTGGGAGCAGGCGGCGCGCCCCTGGCCCCTGACAGCCCTCAGGCTCCGCCGCGGGTCGTTGATCAGCAGCTCGACGTTGCGGTCGTCGGGACCGCCCTCGCCGCAGGGCTCGGGGCTGCAGGCGCGGCCGCCGGTCTGGGCGTCGTTGTAGGCGAGGGTGCGGCCGATCGAGGCGAGGTCGCCCGGGCCCAGCCCGGCGGCGTTCGTGCCCGGCGTCGGCGCGGTCGCGGCCCCGGCGTGGTCGACGATCGTCCCGAACAGCGACAGCGTTCCGTCGCCGTTGTCGAAGAGCTGCAGCAGCCGCGCCTGCTGCGGCCAGTCGGCCTCGGCGGCGACGCGGATGCTCCAGAAGCCGTGGCCGTTGCCGCTCGGGTCGGGGTAGGGGGTGACGTCGTTGACGTGGCTGTGGCCCGCGACCCAGGCGATCACGTGCGGGTAGCGGTGCAGCAGCGCGACCATGTCGTCGCCGAGGTGGATCGGGGTCGAGGTCCGCGGATCGAGGTCGCAGCCCGGGTTGGCGTCGTGGCCGTGAGCGTCGGGACCGATGCAGGGCGGCGCAGCCTCGTCGGGGACGTTCGCGGTCAGGCTCGGGATCGCGTGGTGGCTGAAGACGATCACCAGCTGGTCGGCAGCGGTCGCCGCCTGCAGCTGCCCCTTCAGCCACTGGAACTGCGGGTCGTCGACGTTGCCGTCGGCGCAGGGCCCGGTGACCCCTCCCTCGCAGACGGTGTCCAGCGCGACCATCCGCAGCCCTTTGACCGGGACGAAGGAGTAGTAGCCGGCGGCGCCGTTCGAGGCTTTCTCCTCGGCCGGGCCGACCAGCGCGAACCCGTGCCCGTCAGCCTGCGTCCCGTCGCGGAAGACCTGCTTGAACTGGGCCTTGGAGACGAACTGCCGGCGCGGGTCCGGCGGCACCAGAGTCGGCAACCCTTCGATCGTCTTCGTGCATCCCGTCGCGACTTCCTCGATGCCCGCGTCGGCGGCCTGGTTGCCCTGCACGAGCGCGTCGTGGTTGCCGAAGGCCAGATAGCTCGGCACCGCCAGCCCGCTTGCGGCGAACGGCTGCTGCGCCCGGTCCATCAGCCCCGGGTAGGCGGGCCAGCCGGCGGAGGCGCCGCGCGGTTCGTCCGGGTCGTAGAAGTAGGGGTTCGAGCCCTCGACGTAGTCGTCGTAGTCCTGGACGCCGGTGTAGCGAGCTGCCTCGGCGGCGCCGGGGACGCCGACCGGGGGACAGAGCGGGTGCGCGTAGCCGCTCGGGTCGATGCCGCTGTTGGGATCGAGGCTGCCGCCCTCGAGCAGCGTCCGCACCCATTCGGTCTCGTTCCGCTGCTGGGAGTCGGCCGAGTCGCCGGTGTCGATCGCGAAGTCCATCTGGGGCCGCGACTGGTCTCCCGCTGCCACCGGGCCGGCGCCGGCGAAGGCATTCACCTGGCGGATCATCGCCTCGTCGATGAACGGCTCCAGCGCCTCCCAGGGTCGGAAGGCGGCTTCGACCGGCGGCCCCGCGGGGTCGAGGAACTCGACCCGGGCCGGGCTCTCCTCGTCGGCGAGCTGGAAGTCGGAAAGCTGGCCGAAGTAGGCGAGCGCGGCGCGGCGCCCCGCGCGTCCCTGCGCGGGCGAGCCGAAGCCGCCATCGCGAACGACGTATCCCTCGCCAGGCCCGGTGGTCAGCTGGCTGAAGCCGGCGGTGCCGTCGGGGACGATCCGCTGCTGGACGGTCGTTTGCCCGAGCGGGTCGGCGGCCAGGGCGGCGGAGACGATCCCCAGGGCGAGGACCAGCGCCCCCGCCAAACCGACCGCCCTCGCGCCGACGTCTCTACTCCTCATCCCGGATCCGGGCTACCCGACGGGCGGGATCCGAATCAGCCCTGCAGGGTGACGAAGCGCTCCTCGGTCAGCTCGATCACCGCGTAGGCCGGGCCCTCGCGCGTGTTGCCGGAGTCCTTGACGCCGCCGTAGGGCTGCTGGTCGGCGCGGAAGGTCGGCACCTCGTTGATCAGGACGCCGCCGAACTCCAGCGTGCGGCCGGCCCGCAGGCCACGGCCGATGTCGCGGGTGAAGACGCCCGCCTGGAGGCCGAACTTGGAGTCGTTGGCTAAACGCAGCGCCTCGTCGAAGTCGGTGAAGGTGTCGATCGTCGCCACCGGGCCGAAGATCTCCTCGCACCAGACCTTCGCCTCTTTCGGCGGCGCCTTCAGCAGGGTCGGCGCCAGGCAGCGGCCCTCGTCGACCAGCTCGCCCCCGGTCAGCAGCTCGGCGCCGCCGGCGACAGCCTCCTCGACCCACTCCTTGACCCGGTCGCGGTCGTCGGGGGTGATCAGCGGCCCGACGTCGGTGCTCTCGTCGAGCGGGTCGCCGACGGTCAGCTTCTCGACGTTGGCGACAAGCCGCTGGGTGAAGTCCTCGGCGACGTCCTCGTGGACGAGGATCCGCTGGATCGAGATGCAGCTCTGGCCGGCGTGGCTGAAGGCGTGCAGCTGGGCTTTGTCGGCGGCGGCTTCCCAGTCGCCGTCGGCGCTGACGATCAGCGGCGCGTTCGAGCCCAGCTCCAGATTCACCTTCTTGTGCGGGACCTTGGAGCGGATGTCCCAGCCGACCGGGGCCGAGCCGGTGAAGGTGATCGCCCTGGTCAGCGGGTGCTCGACGATCTTGTTGCCGACCTTGGAGCCCGGCCCCGGCACGACCGAGAGCCAGCTCTCCGGCAGCCCCGCCTCGAGCAGGATCTCGGCCAGCTTCAGGGCTGAGATCGGCGTCTGCCCGGCGGGCTTGAGGACGATCGCGTTGCCGGCGGCGATCGCCGGCCCGAGCTTGTGGGCGACGAGGTTGAGCGGGAAGTTGAAGGGGCTGATCGCGCCGACGACCCCGTAGGGGACGCGCAGCATCACCCCGAGCTTGCCGACCCCGGCGGGCGCGGCGTCCATCGGCACCGTGCCGCCGGTCAGCTTGCGCGCCTCGACCGCGGAGAACTCCAGCGTGGAGACGCAGCGTTCGGCCTCCAGCGTCGCCGTCTTGATCGGCTTGCCGGCCTCGGCGGCGATCGTCGCCGCCAGCTCTTCCTTGCGCTCGGCGACCAGCTCGGCTGCCCGCTCCAGCACCGCCGCCCGCCGGTGCTGCGGGAAGTCGGTTCCCTCGAACGCCTCATGCGCGGCCTCGATCGCCCGCTCGGCAAGGGCTTCGTCGGCCTGCGCGACGCGGCCGACGACGCTGCCGTCGTAGGGGCTCTTCACCTCGGCCCACTCGCCGGTCTCGGTCCATTCACCGGCTGCGAGGAGCTTGTGGTCGGTTGCCTCTACGGTCTGCGTCGCCATCGCGTCCTCCTCAAGATTGCGTGCACATCCAGGGTACGCCCCCGCTCGTGCAGGCCGCTACTCCGCAACGTTGAATCTGTTGGCTCAGAGATGTCCAAGGCTGTGAGAACCATCGGATCTCGTCCCCGCATACCGGGGACAACTCGGTTCGCACTTCTGTGCGGATTGCTGCTGAGTCTCCTCTACCCGGTAACGGCACAGGCCGGCGTCAGCTGGGTCGTCCACGGGCGCGGCTTCGGCCACGGGGTCGGGATGAGTGCCTACGGCGCCTACGGCTACGCCAAGCACGGCAAGGGCTACCGCTTCATCCTCGGCCACTACTTCACCGGGACCAGCATCGGCACGGCGCCGAAAGGGCGCGTCGTCCGCGTCCTCCTCGACATCTCCCCCGGAGACGTCGAATTCAGCGGAGCGACCAGCGCCTGCGGCGAGCGGCTCTATTCCCGCCGGAGCTACGAGGCCCACCGCAACGGCAACTCGGTACGGCTGCGCACGAGCGGCGGCAAGACGCTCGCCAACTGCGGGCGGCGGCTGCGGGCAGCCGGGCGCGGCAAGATCGCGATCGCCGGCCACGGCACCTACCGCGGGGCGCTGGAGACGGTGCCGACCGAAAGCCAGGCCGGCTCGCTCAACGTCGTCAACGCGCTCGCGCTCGAGCAGTACGTGAAGGGCGTGATGCCGAACGAGGTGCCGCCCTCCTGGCCGGCCGAGGAGCTGAAGGCGCAGGCGGTGGCGGTCCGCTCGATCGCCCTCACCGGCGATGTCGGCGGCAACGGCTTCGACCTCTACTCCGACACCCGCAGCCAGGTCTACGGGGGGCTGGAAAGCGAGTACGCCCGCACCAACGACGCCGTCGCCGCGACCCGCGGCCAGGTCGTCACATACAGGGGCGACGTCGCCCAGACCCTCTACTCGGCCTGCTCGGGCGGCCACACCGAGAGCGCCGTCAACGTCTTCGGCTCTCCCGTCCCCTATCTGGTCGGCGTCCCCGACCCCTACGACTACTACTGCCCGCTGCACAAGTGGACCCTCGACTTCACCGGCCCGGAGATCAGCTCCCGCCTCGGCGGCTACCTGAAGGGCAAGCTGAAACGGGTCGTGATCACCAAGACCGGCGTCTCGCCGCGGATCGTCAGCGCCACCCTCGTCGGCACCGGCGGCAACTCGACCGTCAGCGGCTCACAGCTGTCGGTCGCGCTCGGCGGCTACGACACCTGGATGACCTTCGAGAAGGTCCTCGGCGACGGCCGCTAACCGCCGCCCCGGTTCGGGGTAACAAGTGACGATGCGGCTGCGAATCTTCCTCACCGTCGCCTGCGCGATCACGCTCGGCGTCTGGGCCTATACCGACCAGAAGTACCGGTACTCCGGCGGTCTCTTCGAAGACCTTCACGCTTCCGGCCTCTTCATCCTCTCGGTCCTTGCCTTCGCGGTGGCAACCGGCTTCGTGGTTCGGCGAGTATGGGCGCTGCTCGCCCTCCTCGGTCCGCTGCTGGCGCTCGGGTACCTACAGGCGACGGGGTACGTCAGCCCCTGGAACGATGGAAACCCGCCGCTGCTCTCGCTCCCGAGTCTCTCCTCGTTCTTCTGGTTCGGCCTGATGCTGCTGCTCGGGTGGGCGCTCCGGCGGCTGTGGGACCGCGGGCAGCCGGCGCTCCGCGGCTTTGTCTCGCATTCAAGGCAGCGCTAGCTCGGCCCAGATCGAGCGGTGGTCGGAGCCCGGCAAGTCCTCGACGCCGTAATCGACGAAGTCGAGCCGTTGGTCGGCGAGGACGTGGTCGATCGTGATCACGGGGAAGGGCAGGTCGTGGTCCCGGTTCGGCCAGGTCGGGATCAAGCCCTTACCGGCAACCGAGCCGGCGTCGCGGTAGCCGCGGTCGAGCACTTCGCGCAGGCGCGAGTGGTCGAGGGTGGCGTTGAAGTCGCCGAGCAGAACCCAGGGGGCGCCGTCCCCGCTCCCGGGCAGATCGCCGAGCGAGTCTTCCCAGGCGCCGATCCCGGTGCGTCCAGGGGTCAGCGGGTGGATGTCGACGATGCGGAGGTGGCGACCGCTCGGCAGGGTGAGCTCGGCGCGCGGCTGGCGGAAGAAGGTCGCCGAGCCGGTGCCGACCGGGCGCAGCGGGAGGCGCGAGTAGATGCCGCCGCCGCCCGCGCCCCGCTTGACCTCTTCGACCGCTTCCGGCAGGCGGCTGCCGATCCCGGCTCGCCGCAGATCGCGGGCGAAGCGCGGCGTCAGCTCCTGCACCGCCAGCAGATCGGCGTCGTAGCGGTCGACGAGGGCGAGCAGCGCCTCCGGGTCGCCTTTGCCGCGGTAGATGTTGGCCGAGACCACGGTGATGGTCTCGTGGGCGCCGGGATCGACGGTGCCGTCGCCGACCGCCCGCGGCAGCACCGCCAGCCCCAGAGACAGCATCGCCAGCCCGGCGACCGCGGCGGCGGCCCAGTTGCGCAGCGCCGTCGCCACCCCGGCGACGAGCAGCGCCGCCACCGCAACATAGGGCGTGAACGCCATCAGTGGCACCAAGGGGACGCCGCGGTCGAGGCCGAGGAGACGCGCCAGCGTCCAGCCGACAACGGGCGCGACGAAGAACCAGATCCACCAGTACCGCCGCGCTCCCGAGGTATGTCGCCTTTGTTCGGCTATGCCGTACAAAAGCGACACTCAGCCGTCGAGGTACGGCTGGATGGGCATTCCGTGATCCGTCTCGCGCATGCCGAGCTCGTAGGCCCCGCCGCCGGGGAGAGTGAGCCGGCGCGGGGGCAGGCCGGGACGTTCGACGGTCAGCTCGAGGTCGGCGACCGAGCAGTTGACGGTGTTGTGCTCAGGGCCTGCGGGGTCGGCGTAGACCCAGCCGACGAAGTCCTTCTCGGGAGCGGCGACGCGACCGTGGACGACGACGTCCTTGCCCGGTAGGAGGAAGCGGCAGACCGACGGTTGCTCTTCGATCCGGGCCGAGCGGATCGCGCCGAGGCCGCCGAGGCGGTGGCGCTCGCCGTCGAGGACGAGCATCCCGGAGGGGATCCAGGGACTGACGCGGGAGCCGAGGCGGACGCGGGCGGCGCCGGCGTCGAAGTAGGTCCCAGGCGCGTCGGGGAAGCCGGTGCCCTCGAGCCAGACCCAGCGCTCGGCGTGCTCGGTCCCCCAGTTGTGGCCGATCATCCCGCGCCAGCCGCTCAGCTCGTACGGCTCGTCGTCGATCACGAGCCGGCCCTGGAAGCGGGCGTCGGGGAAGGGCGCCAGGAACTTGGTCTTCGGCAGCGGCGCTGAGTACAGCCAGTCGGCCGGCAGGTATTTGCAGGGCTCCGCCTCGCCGGCGAAGGTGAATGACCAGGCGGCGCTGAGCACCTCGGTCTCGACCGAGCCCTCGGCGCGGCCGGGGCCGATCTCGGCGTCGGCGACGCGGATCCAGGAGCCGGAGGGGGCCGTCAGCTCGCTCGCCGGCACCGTCACCTTGGTCGCCCGCGGCCCCGCCGCCCCGCGGTCGAAGAGGCAGAACCAGATCGAGGCATTCGCGTCGGCGCCCGGGCGCTTGTGGACGGTGTGGCGGATCCAGACGCCCTGGCCCCCGCCGGGCCTGCAGGCCTTGATGTAGAAGCTCTCGTAGTGGCCGGCCTTGGCGGCGACCTCCGGGAACCGGGCTCGTTCCTCCATCGGCCAACTTTATGCGGCGTGTCATACGGACGCAAAAGTCGACAGACAGTCAGCGCAGCGGTGGTGCCGGCGGCGACTCGAAGCCGAGCATCGCCACCGTCGCCGGGATCACCGCCTCGCCCGAGGCGGCAAGACGGTCGCGCGAGTCGTGGCGGATCTGGGTCACCTGGGCGAAGGTGGCGGCGAGCGCGGCGATCACTTCCCCCCAGCCGCGCTCGTCGAGCTGCATCGGCATCCAGGTCAGGTGGCGGTCGGCACGGGCGTCGAAGGTGTCCTCGCGGATCGCCCGGTCGGCCCTCGCCACCATCCCTTGCAGCGAGATCCGCGAGAGCCGGCGCCGGTCGGGCCGCGGCATCTCTTCGAATTCGCGGTCGTTGAGGAAGACGCGGGCGAGACCCCGGTAGACGTGCTCGACCGCCCCGCGGCGGGGGATCGATTCGATCACCTCCAGGCAGCCTTCTTTCTCCAGCTCGCGGAAGTGGTAGGAGGCGAGCGAGAGCGCCTGCTGGTAGCTGTTGAAGTGCTCCCTCGGGATCAGCCCTTCCTCGACGAACTGGCTGGGGCTACGTGGGCCTTCGTTGAGGACTTCGAGGATCCGCACCCGCAGCGGGTGCCTGAGCACGGTGCAGATGGTCTCGGCGGGCGTCTTGCGGCCGCGTGCTTTCCCCTCGTCCACCTTCTCCGTCATCCCCGAGCCCTTTCGATTGTTCGATTCCAAGGCAGCGCCACGATAGGGCATAAATGCCCGGAGGATGCGGGAAAATGGCTAGCTAGAGCCCTTTACTGGGACTGGTCGAAGTAATAGGAACCAGTCTGTTGCCGAGAAGGACGCTTCCGGCACGGAGAGGAGGTGATGCGTATGCAGTTCAGCGGATGCGGCCATGCCTATCCCGCCACCTCCATTCATAAGGGTGGCTGAGGCCTGACAGCTACCGCCCCGATGCAGCACCGATCGGCGGGGCGGTCAGGTCTCAGCCTGGATCGTGCCGCCCGCTCAGACCTTGATCGTGACCACGTCGCCGTCGGCGACGAGGTAGTCGCGGCCCTCGATCCGCAGCTGCCCCTTGTCACGGGCCGCTGCGTAGCCGCCGCACTCGACCAGCTGCTGCCAGCCGATCACCTCGGCTTTGACGAACGCTTCCATGATCTCCGTATGAATGGTTTCTGCCGCTTCGAGGGCGGTGGCGCCGCGGCGCAGCGGCCGCGCCACCGCCTCCTTGCCCTCGCCGGCGGTGAAGAAGGTGATCAGCTCCAGCAGGTCGTAGGCGGCCCGGACCAGGCGGGCGAGGCCCGAGCCCTCGACCCCGTAGGACTCGCGCATCTCCTCCGCTTCCCCGGCGTCGAGCTCGGCCAGCTCGCCCTCGATCCGGGCGCTGACCGCGACCACCCCGGCGCCGACCGAGCTGGCGTGGGAGACGACGGCTTCCGGCGCCTCCGCATCGCCCTCGTCGACGTTGGCGACGTAGAGGATCGGCTTCGTCGTCAGCGCCTGGAGGTTCTGGGCGGCCTGCGGTGCGGCGTCGGGGACCGGGATCGTGCGGGCGGGGCGGCCGGCGGCGAGCGCCTCGTGGACGGCGGTCAGCCAGCCGTGCTCTGCGATCGCCTCGGCGTCGCCCGACTTCGCCTGCTTGCCGACGCGGCCGAGCCGGCGCTCGACCTGCTCGTAGTCGGCGAGGACGAGCTCGGTCTCGATCGTCTCGATGTCGGCGAGCGGGTCGACGCGGCCGTCGGGGTGCGGCACCCCGGACTCGGTGTGGCAGCGGACGACGTGGCAGATTGCGTCGGTCTCGCGGATCGAGGCGAGGAACTGGTTGCCGAGCCCCTCGCCTTCGGATGCGCCCTTGACGAGGCCGGCGATGTCGTGGAAGTCGATTTTCGCCGGCACCAGCTCCGAGCTCTTGACGGTCGCCGCGACCTGCTCCAGCCGCTCGTCCGGGACCTGGGCGACGGCGACGTTCGGCTCGATCGTCGTGAACGGGTAGTCGCCGGTCTGGGCGCCGCCCTTGGTGAGAGCGTTGAAGAGGGTCGACTTGCCCGCGTTGGGCAGCCCGACGATCCCGACCTTCATCAGGCGCCTTCCCTCATGAGGGCAGCGGGACGATCAGTCCCAGGAGGACGCCGAGGAAGGCGCCGGCGAGGACGTCGGACGGGTAGTGCATGCCGAGGTAGGGACGGCCGAGCGAGATCGCGACCGCGACGGCGAAGGCGCCGGCCATCGCCGGGTCGACCCGGACCATCGCCGTCACCACCGCGAAGGAGGAGGTGGCGTGGGCCGAGGGGAAGCTGAGCGAGCTGGGTGCGCCGCCGAGCGGCGGCAACCCCTCGAGCACCGGTCGCGGCCGCTTGACCAGCAGCTTGATCGCGTAGTTGAGGCCGATCGCGAAGGGGCCGAGCAGGGCGCAGACGAGCCACTGCTGCCAGCGCGAGCTGTCGATCGCGACCAGGGTGAGGCCGAGGACGAGCCAGATCAGGCCGTTGTTGCCGACCTTGCCGAGGGCAACGGCGGCGCCCTCCACGCCCGGCGAGTGGCCGTGGGTGCGCATCCAGCGCAGCAGCTTCAGGTCGAGGTCGCTCATCGCCGCGGGAGGATGACGGAACCCGCCGAGTTGTGTCGGGTCAGAATGGCTCTGTGCCAAGCGTCCCCGGCTTCGTCCATACCCCCGGCAACCACTGCGGCTCGACCGCCCTGCGCAACCTGCTCGCCTTCCACGGAGTCGAGATCTCCGAGGAGATGGCCTTCGGGCTGGGAGCCGGTGCGGGCTTCTACTACCTGGCGCTCGACGACGGCTCCCCGACGCGCTGGTTCAACGGCCGCACCGCGCGGCTGGAGGAGAGCTTCCGCGAGCTGACCGGAGCGGCGCTGGAGCTGCGGACCTTCCCCGAGGAGGAGGGCGAGGTGGCCTGGGAGGCGGCGCGCGAGACGGTCGATGGCGGCCGTCCGGCGCTGCTCCTCACCGACATCTACTACCTCGACCACTACGGCAACTCAGCCCACTTCCCGGGGCACGCGGTTGTCCTCGCGGGCTACGACGACGAGGTCGCCCGCCTCTCGGACACCGGCTTCGAGGAGCTGCAGACGACGCGCGTCGAGAACCTGGCGCGGGCCCGTCACAGCGGCCACCCCGCCTACCCGCTGGAAGGCCACATGTTCACCGTCGCCGAGACGATCGACCGCGGGCAGCTGGAGGCGGCGGTGCCGCGGGCGATCGAGCGGGCCGTCGCCGAGATGCTGGAGCCCCCCTTCGGAGAGTTCGCCGGCGTGCCGGCGCTTGAACGCCTGGCGGCCGAGGCCGGCTCCTGGCCCGACGCGGTCGAGGACTGGCAATGGTGCGCCCGCTTCGCCTACCAGGTGATCGAGCGCCGCGGCACCGGCGGCGGCTGCTTCCGGCTGATGTACTCGCGCTTCCTCGCCGAGGCGGGGCGCGAGGAGGCGCCGCTGGCAGCGGAGGCGGCGGCGCGCTGGACCGAGCTGGCCGCGGCGTTCAGGGCGGCGAGTGAGAGCGATGAGCCGAAGCCCGAGCTTTGGGACGCGGTAGCGACCAGCTCGGCTGCCGTGCTCAGCGCCGAGCGCCGGCTCTGGACGACGCTCGCGAATTCCGCCTGACCAACATCGTTTCCAGACTTTTCCTCGCTATAGCAAGGCGAATGTCGGAAACGATCGTCCACCCGTTCGGTTTGTTGATCCAACCCCGGGGTATCCGGCACCCATGACTATCGGAGCTGGCATCTTCCTCATTGCGGTTGGAGCGATCCTCAAGTTCGCGACCAACTTCCACATCCAGGGCATCTACGTCGACACGATCGGCGTGATCCTGATGATCGCCGGAGCGGTCGGTCTGCTGATCGGCCTCTTCCAGGAAATCGTCTGGTCCCGCCGTGCCCGGCCGCTCGCGCCCGGCGAAGCGCCGCCCGTGGAAGAACGACGTGAAGTTCGGGATCCCGCGTACCGCGAAGCGCCGCCGCGCTACTGAGCCGCACCCTCGCCACGATCGGCGTCTACGGCTTCGACGGAGCGAGCTTCGTCGAAGCCCTCCGCGGCGCCGGGATAACCCTCCTCCTCGATGTGCGCCAGCGGCGCGGGGTGCGGGGCAGCGAGTACGCCTGGGCGAACGCGCGCCGGCTCGAAGCCGGGGTGGAGGACGCGGGGATCGCGTACGGCCACCTGCCCGAGCTGGCGCCGACGACCGAGATGCGGCAGCTGCAGTACCGCGAGGACGAGCGACGCGGGGAGGGCAAGCGCTCCCGCACCGAGCTGGCGCCCGAGTACGTGCGTCGCTACACCGAGGAGGTCCTCGATCAGGTCGACCTGGACCCGATCGTCAGCTGGATCGGCTCACAGCGTCCGGCGCTGCTCTGCGTCGAGCGCGACCCCGAGGCCTGCCATCGGTCCCTGATCGCCGCCCGTCTGCAACGCGAGTTCGGTTTCGACGCCGAGCACCTGAAGCCGGACTAGCCCCAGTCCAGCCCGGGCATCTGATCCGCCCGCAACTTCCCGTGCCGGGCGAAGGCTCTCTCCAGCTCCTCGCTCAGCCAGCTCGACCCTGCTTCCGAGAGCCGGATCGCCGCGGCCTGCCGAATCGACTGCCGCGGATCGACGTTCCCCACCCCGCGGTCCGCGTTCTCCACCGTCGGCCCGAAGGCATAGGCCCCCAGCTCGTCCATCAGCTCGCCGAGCGAGACCCCGTCCCCCAGCGTGCCGTCGACGAACTCCGCGTCATGGACGCGGATGAAGTGCGGCCAGCGCTCGAGCCAGGGCCGCCGCGCGATGTCCTCCGCACCCGCATCGTCCCGCCCCTCCTCATAGGCCCGCGCCACCGCCCGCCCGTAGACGACGATGTCGTTCGGCCCCTGCACCAGATGCCCCATGAACATCAGGTCCCCGTCCCGCACCTGCCGCGGCCGGCGCCCCCGCGGATAGGTGCAGATGCGGTGGCTGCCGGAGGTGCGGACGGCGTCGAGGACGGTGCGCGAGCGCAGTGAGCGGTTGCTGCCCTGGCCGAAGAACTTGACGAAGCCGGATGCCATCCCCGCTAAGACACCGCTATCTGAAGGACCCCGCCCGCCAGGAAAGCCAACCCGACGATCGGCCAAGCCCACTCACTGCTTCTCAGCTGAGCGCGCAGGGCAATCAGGGCTTTTCCGCGAGGCGCCCCCGCACCACCCGCCACCCGGACGGCGCCGAACATGACCAGGGCGAGAAGAAGGACGACCGCACCGAGCATGAAGAACAGGAGCGAGCCGATTACCAGTGGCCAACCAACCACAGCAGGCAGATCGGAGTTGCTCACGAGCCTGAGAGTTCGATCTGCCACGAGATACCAAAGGGCCGCGAGCAAAAAGGACCGGAATCGTCCATCCAGAAGGCCGGCAACTCCCCACCGGTTCTGCTCGACCTGGCGCGCACACCATCTGAGGAGGGAATCAGAGGGAGTGTTCGCCCACAGCTGGACACTTGCGAAGAACCCGGCCAGCGTCTGCATCGCGATTCCGGTCGCCGCTACCGGATGCTCCGCCGATCGGATCCAGAGGTAGAGGACCGTCAGGAAAAGCAGCGCCACACCCGTCGCAATGCTCATTTCGAGGCGTTCGGACCGCAAGAGAAAGCGGGAGCGACGGGACTCGAACCCGCGACCTCCGGCGTGACAGGCCGGCGCTCTAACCAACTGAGCTACGCCCCCAGGACGGGCTGGTCGCCCGGGGCCGGGGATTATCTCAGGAGCGGTGGGTTGGCGGGGCGAGGCCGCAACTTCGGCGCCCGCGGGCGATTATGTAGGCGTGAGGACGTTTGTGTTTCTCGTCTGCTTTCTCTTCTGCGCCGGATCCGCGGTCGCGGCACCGGGCGAACAGGACATGGGCTTCGGCGACAACGGGATCGTCAGGCTGGAGGCCGATCCAGCCGCCTCGAACGTCGAGGACCGGATCGAGACGGATGCCACCGGCCGCTACGTGGTGCTCGCCACCGCCGACACCGGCGCGGGCAGGTTGCTGCGCTTCCTCCCAGACGGCACGCTCGACGGCAGCTTCGGCTCCGGGGGGTCGCTCGCCGCTCCGGAGGGCACCTGGCACGACCTCGCCCTGCGGCCCGGCGGCGGGATCGTCCTCGCCGGCGGCCGGGGAGATGACCTCGCGGTCGCGGGCCTCACCGCCGACGGCGACCTCGACCGCTCTTTCGGCGAGGGCGGCTTTGTCGCCGTCCATGTGGAGCCCGATCTGGAACTCGGCGAAGACGAGGAAGTCAAGGAGGCCTTCGAGCGGATCGCGTTCGACCCCGCCGGACAGATCGTCGTGGTCGGTGACGTCGAAATCTGCAGGAAGCCGCCGGAAGCAACCTGCTCGCAGTACGGCTCCGCCCTCGCCCGCTACACGCCGGCCGGCGATGCCGATCCAGGCTTCGACGGCGACGGCCTCGTCTTCTTCAACCCGAAGGTGCACAAATTCGGCTACTTCGGCGTCGGCGACCTCAGCGCGGTGGCCCCGCAGCCGAACGGCACGATCCTCGCCGGCGGCAACCTCGGTCCCTTCCTCCTCGTCGCCCGCTTTGCCGCGGATGGAGCGCTCGACCCCTCCTTCTCCGGCGACGGCGTCCTTCGCTCGCAGTACGACGCCGCGATCGACAAAGGGGAGGTCATCTACCCCGGGGCGGCGCGGGCAGTCCTCGTCCAGCGGAGCGGCCGCATCATCGTGGTCGGCCGCGAAGTTCTGATCGGGCTGCAACCTGACGGCGAGCTGGACCCCAGCTTCGCCCCCCGCCACACCGGCGGCCTCGCCCCGATCGACAACGAATACAACAGCGACGTCAGGCCCGTGCCGACCGAGGCGGCCCTCGACGCCGAGGACCGGCTCGTCCTCGTAGGTCAGAGCGGCAGTCGAATCGTCGTCGCGCGCTTCTACCCCGACGGCGCCCACGATCCCCGCTTCGGCGGCGACAGCTTCGCCGATGTCAACCTCTCCGACACCCACCTGGAAACAGGGGACTCGGAGGAGGTAGCCACCGATCTGACCCTGGCGCCGGACGGGGCACCGACCCTGGCCGGCTACGCCTACACGGGCACGTACGCAGGTCCTGCCCTAGCCCGTTTCACCGGCGGCGACGGCCGGCGGTTCCGCTGCCACGGCAAGCTCGCGGTAGTGCAGGGGACGCCGGGGGACGATCGCATCCGGGCCGGCGGTCCGGTTGTCGCCTTCGGCGGCGACGACGAGATCTCGAGCTCGGGCGTGATCTGCGCGGGGGGCGGCGGCGACGAGGTGCTGGGCGGGGGGCTGATCTACGGTGGTGCAGGGGACGACAGGATCGACGGCAACGAATGGAAGCCGGCCTACGGCGGCCCCGGCGACGACGTCATCCTTCCCGGCGAAGACTACGAAGGCAGGAACGTCTTCTTCGGTGGGCGGGGCGACGACGTCCTCGGCGGCGGGCGGGGGCCGGACCGGCTCTTCGGTGGGCCGGGGAGCGACCGGCTCTTCGGAGGGCGCGGACGGGACCGGCTGGTCGGCGGTCCGGGGGCCGACAAAGAACAAGGCGCCGGTGGCGGTGGGGTCAAGACGATCTACGAAGGGGGAGCCGAGGACCGCCTCAGCATCCGCCTCACCGTCCGCCGGAACAGGGTCTCCGGCGTCGCTCTCCATGTCCGCCTGCGCTGCAGCAACGGCGAGCGCTCCGACTCCTGGCTCTACACCAACCAGCTCAACGCGCGGATCCACTCCGACGGCGGGTTCCGCTACACGTCGAGCAATGAAAGCTCGGAAGGCTGGAGCGAAACCGTCCTCACCGGCCGCGTCAGCCGCGAGAAGATCGTCGGCGCCTACACCCACCGCGACACCAGCGGCGACGGACTGTGCCGGACCGGGACCCGGGAGCACCCGGAGGTCAGGTTCGTCGCCCGCCGCGGCCGCCGCTAGTCACGGCGACCTCTACGAGGAGTTAGGGTCCGCCGCATGAGGCTGTTGACGTTTGACGCCGGCGATGGTCCGCGTGCCGGGGTGCTGGAGGAAGAGAGAGCTGTCGATGCGTGGGCACTACTGGGGGAACCGCATCGAGGTTCGTTGCGGGAGCTGATTGCGGACGGGCGTGTCGATGATCTTCGGGGGCGCCTCGGAGACACGGGGGCCCCTTCGCATCCGCTGTCGAGGGTGGAAGTGCTGCCGCCGGTCCCGGATCCGGAGAAGATCGTCTGCATCGGGCTGAACTACCGCAAGCACGCGGCGGAGGTGGGGGTCGACGTCGATGCGCTGCCCGAGGTGCCGACGATCTTCGCCAAGTACCCGAATGCCCTGGTGCCGGACGGGGCGACGGTGACCGTGCCGACGGCGAAGACCGACTACGAGGCGGAGGTGGCGTTCGTGGTCGGGAGATGGGCGAAGGACGTGGATGAGGCGGAGGCGCTCGACCACGTCGCCGGCTACACGCTGCTCAACGACCTCTCGGCCCGCGACCTGCAGGGGGCGACCCCGCAGTGGATGGCGGGCAAGGTCTTCGACGGCTCGGCGCCCTGCGGGCCCTGGCTGGTGACGCCGGAGGAGGCGGGCCCACACGACCGGATCGGGATCCGCCTCACCCTCAACGGCGAGGAGATGCAGGACGGTGCCACCGACGACCTCATCTTCAGCATCCCGCAGCTGGTTGCCCAGCTTTCGCGGCTGATGACGCTGGAGCCTGGCGACGTCGTCTCCACCGGAACCCCCGAGGGCGTCGGCATGGGCCGCAAGCCGCGGGTCTGGCTTGCAGCCGGCGACGAGGTCGTGATCGAGTCGCCGACGCTGGGCCGCCTGACCACCCGGTTCAGCGCTTAGGTTCCTTCGCCTGTTCCTTTTTGGTGCTCGACGCCCATAAGGAACAGGCGAATCAGCGGCGGGATCCGGGCGGGATCTCGTAGGCCTTCGCCGGCAGTTTCGCCGAGAGGGGGCGGGGCGCCGGACGCAGTTGTCCCCGCATACCGGGGACAACGGCGCTCGTGGTCGCGGTGTCGGCCCCGGCCGCGGTCCAGCGCGGGCGGTAGGGGGCGAAGGCGAGCAGGGCGTCCCAGGTGTCGGTGTCGATGATGCCGTCGGCGGGGAGCCCGTGGTCTTCCTTGAAGACGTGGACGGCGCGGGCGGTCTGGCGGCCGAAGACGCCCGTCACCGGCAGATCGGCGCCGGCGGCGATCAGGTGCTCCTGCGCCCAGACGACGAGGTCGCCGGCGCTTTTCCGCTTCAGCAGCGGGTGGACGATTTCCTGGCGGTAGCCGGCGACCGGCCGGGTAGCGCTGTCGGCGCCGACCGCTCCCCACTCCTGCCCGTTCGTCTCCTGCCAGGACCACCAGCTCGGCGGCAGGCCGCCGTAGCTGGCGGCGAAGCGGCGGAAGAGCCGGATCGAGGCGCTGCCGGGGGCTTCGTAGGTCTGGCCGATCGGGTAGATCGGGTGCCCGTAGACACGGTTGTAGAGGTAGGTGTGCTCGTAGACGGTGCGGACCGAGGTGCCGATCGTCTTCCAGTACATCTGCGGCTGGTTGTAGGTGGCGCCGCCCGGCCCGAAGAAGACCGAGTAGGGAAACGAGGGGTGGTAGTCGACGTAGGGGAAGCCGGCGAGGGCGACGGGGAAGGCGGCGCCGATGCGGGCGCGCAGGGCGCGGACGTAGCGGTCGGCGGCGGCGTACTTGCCCTCGTAGTCGGCCTCGGCGTCGATCACGAAGCAGTCGGCGCCCTTCTTCACCGTCGCCGCGGCGGCCCTGGCCTCGGCGACCGGCGCATCGCCGTAGACGAACTGCCAGGCGCAGACGCTGAGGCCGCCGCGGTGGAGCGCCTGGACCATGCCCTTGCTGAACTGGCTCCAGCTGCCGCCGCCGTCAGCCGCCTTTATGTAGACGGTGCCGACGTCGTTGCGCTTGGCGCGGGCGAGAATCGCGCCGATGCTGCCACCCTCCGAGTGCGAGACGTACCAGACCCACATCCCCTGGCGGTCGAAGGCGCTGTTGCTGACGTTGCCGCCGGATTCGACCTGGCCGGCGCCGCCGGTCTCGGCGCCGGAGAGGGCAGGCGCGAGCGCAGCGGCGAGCACGAGGAGAGTGGCGGGCAGCGCCAGGAGCAAGCGCTTCTTCTGCCGGAGGAGGGAGGTCACAACTGGTCCCAACACGGTAGTGATGAAATTGGTGCGCCTGACCCTCGCCGCCTCCCGCAAGATCCTGTGCGCTACCGCCCTCGCCGCAGGGGCGCTGCTGCTGCTCCCGGGAGCTGCCGCTGCCCGCCGGCAGCGACTCGAGCACGCCGACCTCTTCCAGGCGGGGCGGGACCTGGTCTTCACGGTGCGGACGGCAGGGCCGGTGCCGCTGGCGCAGCTGGAACCGCAGCCGGACTTGCGGCGAGCGGCGGCGCACTACCTGTGCCTCGGGCTCAGCCGCGCCGGCCAGGAGGGGGCGCGCCTTCTCTGCCTCGGCGGGCGCAAGGCGCACCGGCGCCTCGGCCTGGTCGTCCTCGACGGGGCGGGGAAGCCGCTGAAGAAGGAGTCGATCCCGGCCACGGTGAAGCGCCCGCGGGCGGACAAGCTCGTCGTCGCGCTCGCGCCCCCAACCGCCGGCCTCTCCCCCCGCCGCTACGAATGGCAGGTCCTGCAGAGCGACGGCTGCGAAGTGCGCCGGCTGTGCGCCGAGGCCTACCCGGCCCGCCGCAACAGCTTCCGCCTCCGCCCCGTCCGCGCCGTGGGCTGCACCGGCGGCAGCGCCGGCCTGGTCACCAACGGGCCGCGCGACCGCAAGGTCGTGGCCCTCACCTTCGACGACGGGCCCAGCGACTACACCGACGACTTCCTCCGGGTCCTGCGCGAGAAGGACGTGCCGGGGACCTTCTTCGAGGTCGGCCAGGTGATGCCGGGGCGCGAAGCGGCGATGCGGCAGATCCTCGCCCAGGGCAGCGAGATCGGCGACCACACGATGGACCACGTCGAATACCCCGGCTACGAGCAGATCGCCGCCGCCGCGCGGCGGATCGAGGACCTCACCCACTTCAGGCCCTGCCTCTTCCGCCCGCCGGGAGGGGGCGTCGACGGCGGTGTCATCGCCGCCGCCGGCAGCCTCGGCATGCGCACTGTCAACTGGGACGTCGACCCGCAGGACTGGTCGACCCCCGGCACCGGGGCGATCTACTCCGACGTCGTGAGCCACGTCCAGCCGGGATCGATCGTCCTCATGCACGACGGCGGCGGCCCCCGCGGCGAGACCCTGGCGGCGCTGCCGCGGATCATCGACACCCTGCGCGGCCGCGGCTACCGCTTCGCCACCGTCACCGAGATCCTCGGCGGACGGATGCTCTATCGACCTTACGGGTAGTCAACAATTGCTTTGGCGATCCAATGCAACCGATCGGCCCCCTCCCTCGTAGGGAAGGGCCGATGAGGATCGCGATCGTCGGCACGGGGATCTCGGGACTGGTGACTGCACACCGGCTGCACCCCGAGCACGAGATCGCCGTCTACGAGGCCGCCGCTCGGATCGGGGGCCACACCAACACGGTGCCGGTCGAGGCGGAGGACGGGACCCACTGGATCGACACCGGGTTCATCGTCTTCAACGATCGCAACTACCCCGAGTTCGAAGCGCTGCTGGCGGAGCTGGGCGTGGCGAGCCGGCCGTCCCACATGAGCTTCTCGGTCGCTGACGGCCGCGGCGGCTTCGAGTACTCCGGGACGCCGTGGGGCCTCTTTGCCCGCCCCGCCCACCTCCTCAGCCCCAGCTTCCTCGGGATGCTTCGGGACTGGCGTCGCTTCAACCGCGAGGCGCGGGCGCTGATCGGGATGAACGGAACCGCTCCCTCGCTCGGCCACTGGCTCGAGCAGCGGGGCTTCTCCCGCCACTTCGTCGAGCGCCTGATCGTGCCGCAGGCGAGCGCCGTCTGGTCGGCGGACCCGGCGCAGATGTGGAGCTTCCCGGCCAGCTTCATGGCCGAGTTCTTCGAGAACCACGGCATGTACAGCATCCGCAACCGGCCGCAGTGGCGGACGGTCAGCGGCGGCTCGCACAGCTACGTCGAGGCGATCGCGGCGCCCTGGCGCGACCGGGTGCGGCTGCGGGCGGCGGTAAGGCGGATCGAGCGGCTGCCGGAGCGGGTGCGGATCGAGGCCGACGGCTGCGAGAGCGAGGAGTTCGACCAGGTCGTGATCGCGACCCACTCCGACCAGGCGCTGGCGCTGCTCGCCGACCCGAGCGAGGCGGAGCGAGAAGTCCTCGGCGCCATCCCCTACCAGCGCAACGAGGCCGTCCTCCACACCGACGCCTCGCTGATGCCGCGCCGCCGCGCCGCCTGGTCGAGCTGGAACTTCCACCTCAGCGAGGAGCCGGCGGCGGGCTCCACCGTCACCTACTGGATGAACAACCTGCAGCGCCTGCGCGCCCGCAGCCACTACTTCGTCACCCTCAACCAGGGCGAGCGGATCGACCCGGCGAAGGCGATCCGCCGCATCTCCTACGACCACCCCGTCTACACCAAGGAGGGCGTCGCCGCCCAGGCCCGCCACGCCGAGATCTCCGGCAACGACCGCCGCACCCACTACTGCGGCGCCTACTGGGGCTGGGGCTTCCACGAGGACGGGGTCGTCAGCGCGTCACGAATCTGCGACTCCCTCGTCACGAATCCCGCGGTCGTTTCCACCCTCGTCCCCCCTATAGCGAGGAAAAGGCTGGAAACGACGGAGGAGGAGGAGAAGGAGGTGGCCGCTTGACGACCGCGACCGAGGGACGTGGGGCGGGGGTCGCCGGGCCCTCCCCGCTGTTGCCCGCCGACCCCCGCCCCTCGTCCCCCCCAACCGCCTCGGCCGTCTACGAGGGAACGATCCGCCACCGGCGCTTCGAGCCGGTCGAGCACTCCTTCCGCTACCGGCTCTTCCTCATGTACCTCGACCTCGGGGAGCTGCCGGAGGTGCTCGATCCCTTTCCGTTCTTCTCGGCCCGCCGCGCCGCCCCGGCGCGGTTCCGCCGCCAGGACTTCCTCGGCGATCCGCATCGTCCGCTCGACGAGTGCGCGCGCGAAGCTGTCGCCGCAGCGACGGGCGAGCGCCCCGCCGGACCTGTCCGCCTGCTCACCGGGCTGCGCTACTTCGGCCACGGCTTCAACCCGGTCTCTCTCTACTACTGCTTCGGGGAGGGCGGGGAGCGGGTAGATGCAATCGTGGCCGATGTCGAGAACATCCCGTGGGGGGAGCGCCACCCCTACGTCTTGGCGCGCGGCGGGCGCCGGGGTACGGTGCTCGCGGACGACCTCCACAAGGCCCTCCACGTCTCCCCCCTGATGGGCATGGACCAGACCTACTCCTTCCGCGCCTCCGAGCCCGGCGAGAGCATCGCCGTCCAGATCGAGTCCCGCCCGCGGGAGACCGCAAAAAGGCATCCTGAAGATGCTTTTTTGCGGTCTCGGCGAAGCAACGCCCCCAAGACCTTCGACGCGACGCTGAACCTGCGGCGGCGGGAGCTTTCCAGTCGCACCTTGTCGGGGATGCTCGCGCGCTACCCGGCGATGTCGCTGCAGGTGGTGGCGAAGATCTACGGCCAGGCGCTGCGGCTGAAGCTGAAGGGAGCCCGCTACCACCCGCACCCTGAGGGCGCGCGATGAGGGACGCGCTCACCCGCGCCGGCGTCGGGGCAGTCCTCGGCCGTGTCAGCCAGGGGCGGATCGACGTCGTCGAAGGCTCGCGCGAACGCAGCTTCGGCCCAGCCGACGCGGAACTGACGGCGACGATCCAGGTCAGCGACCCGGCCGCCTGGCGCGGGCCCCTGCGCGGCAGCGTCGGCCTCGGCGAGGGCTACGTCGCGGGGCTCTGGGAGACCGATGATCTTGTATCCCTGATCCGGATCGCCGCCCGCGAGCTGCGCGAGATGGACGGTCTCCGCGGCGCTATCGCCCGCCCGCGCGGCCTCTGGCACCGGGTCCGCCACCTCGTCCCCGAGAACACCCGCCTCGGCTCCCGCCGCAACATCTCCGCCCACTACGACCTCGGCAACGACCTCTTCGAGTCCTTCCTCGACGAGCGGATGATGTACTCCTGCGCCTACTTCCCCGACGCAGCGGCGACGCTCGAGCAGGCGCAGCTGGCCAAGCTCGACCGCATCTGCGAGCGCCTCCGGCTCGGACCGGAGAACCACCTGCTGGAGATCGGCACCGGCTGGGGCGGGATGGCGATCCACGCGGCCCGGCGCAGCGGCTGCCGCGTCACCACGACGACGATCTCCCGCGAGCAGTACGAGCTGGCGCGCCGCCGCGTCCGCAAAGCCGGCCTTGACGGCCAGGTGACGGTGCTGCTGCAGGACTACCGCGACCTCGAGGGCCGCTTCGACCGTCTCGTCAGCGTCGAGATGATCGAGGCGGTCGGCTGGCAGTACTTCGACGACTACTTCCGCCGCTGCGACGAGCTGCTGACCGACGACGGGCTGATGCTGCTGCAGGCGATCACGATCGACGACCGCATCTACGAGATCGAGAAGGGCGCGAAGAGCTTCGCCAACACCCACGTCTTCCCCGGCGGCTGCCTCCCCTCCCAGGGTCTGATGGCCGGCTGCCTCGAGCGCGTCACCTCGATGAAGCAGGTCTGGCTCGACGACATCACCGTCCACTATCCACCGACCCTGGCCGAGTGGCGGCAGCGCTTCTTCGCCGCCTGGGAGCGACTGCGCGACCGCGGCTACGACGAGCGCTTCCGCCGTCTCTGGGACTTCTACCTCAGCTCCTCGGAGGCGGGCTTCCGCGAGCGCCGGATCGCCGACGTCCAGGCGCTCTTCGCCAAGCCGGGAGCGCGGTGAGCCGGGACCTGCTGCTGATCCACGGTCTCGGCGGCACCCGCAGCATCTGGGAGCCGGTGATCCCGCTGCTGGAATCCGAGCGCGAGGTGCACGCGATCGACATGCCGGGGTTCGGCGAGACGCCGCCGCTGCCGGAGGGTGAAGAGCCGACCGCGGCCGGCCTCGCCCGCGCCGTCCACGAAGAGTGCGCCCGCAACGGGGTCGAGCGCCCGCACGTCGCCGGCAACTCGCTCGGCGGCTGGGTGGCGCTGGAGATGGGCCGCTGCGGGTGGGCGGCATCGGTGACGACCCTCTCCCCCGCCGGGCTCTGGTCGCGGCCGCTCGGCGAACCGGCCGGCGGCGGCGCCCGAATGCTGCTGCGCGGCTCGCCCTGGCTGAAGGCGGCGCGGCCCTTCCTCGGTCTCGCCCTCCAGTTTCCACAGACCCGCCACGCCGCCTTCCAGTCGATCGCCGCCCACCCCGAGCGGATCCCCCCCGACGCCGCGCGCGCGCTGGCCCTCGGCTGGCTCGACGGCGAGGGCTACGACGCCGCCAACCGGGCGATGCGCCGGGACGTCTTCGACCCGGCCGGCTATCCGGAAGACGTGCCGGTGACGATCGCCTGGTGCGAACGCGACCGCCTGCTCGGCCCGCCGAAGCCGCACCGCCGCCCCGCCGGTGCCCGCTTCCTCGTCCTCCCCGGCGTCGGCCACACCCCCACCTGGGACGACCCCGAGCTGGTCGCCCGGATCCTGCTCGAGGGCAGCGCCGTAACCTACGCACCGTGATCGTCGAGAGGACCGAGAACCCGCTGTGGCTGTCGAACGCCTACCTGGCTACCGACCCCGGGCGCGGTACCGGCGTCCTCGTCGACGGAAACGACGAACTGGGGCCGCTGCTGGAGCGGGTCGAGCGCGACGGGATCGAGATCACCCATGTCCTCGTCACCCACCCGCACGGCGACCACGTCGCCGGCCTGGCCGAGGCGCGGGCGCGGCTCGGCGACCCGCCGCTCGTCGCCCACGCCGACTGCGCCGCCGAGCTCGGCGCCGAGGTCGAGATCGTCCTCGGCGACGGCGAGAAGCTCGATGCCGGCGGGCTCGAGGTCGAGGCCCTCTACACGCCGGGCCACGCCGCCGGCCACCTCGCTTACCTCCTCGAGGAGTCCGACGTCTTCACCGCCGACGTCCTCTTCAAGGGAACGGTGGGGGGGACGATGGCCCCCGGCGCCAGCGGCTTCGCCGACCTCCGGGCCTCGGTGATGCGGCTGCTGGAGCTGCCGCCGGAGACGACCGTTCACCCCGGCCACCGCGAACCGACGACGATCGCCGCCGAGTGGGAGGAGAACCCGTTCGTCCGCATCTGGCGCGGGCTCGACTCGACCGGCGATGAGCAGGTGACGGTCTGGGGCCGCCCGGCGACGCTGAAGCTCTGGGCTCCCGACTACGACGGCGGCAACAAGGCCTGGGTCGTCTTCGGCGACTCCGGCGAGGAGGCCATCGTCGGCGGCTCCCAGGTCGAGCGTTAACGCGAGACCGCAAAAACCCGTATAGAGCCAGGGTTTTTGCGGTCTCGGCGATTGGGCCCAGGCACGACCTTTAGCGCTTCGCGCGCATTTGGACGGATGTGCGATGGGGGAATCGCACATTTGTCTCCACACTGCGTGGATGGCCACCCGCGTGCAGGAATTCTTTTTCAACTGGTACCCCGTCTTCGGGGTCGTCTTCATGTCGATCCTCTGCTTCGTCTTCCTGAAAATGATGCGGGGGATGATGGGGTCGACGAAGCCGGAGACGGTGAAAGCGTCCCGGACCGAGCCGGTCCTCTGGGAGGAGGTCCAGGGCGTCGACGCCGCCAAGGAGGAGCTGATGGACGTCGCCGCCTGGCTGCGCGAACCCGATCGCTTCTCCGCCCTCGGCGCCCAGGCGCCGCGTGGCGTCCTCCTCCACGGCCCGCCCGGGACCGGCAAGACGATGCTCGCCCGCGCCGTCGCCGCCCAGGCCGGGGTCGACTTCTTCGCCGCCTCCGGTTCCAGCTTCGTCGAGATGTTCGTCGGCCGCGGCGCTGCCCGCATCCGCCGCCTCTTCAAGGAGGCCCGCCGCTCCGGCCGCGCCGTCATCTTCATCGACGAGCTCGACGCGATCGGAGGCTCCCGTTCGGGCGGCGGCGGCGACGGCGGCACCAGCGAGCGCGAGCAGGCGCTGAACCAGCTGCTGGTCGAGCTCGACGGCTTCGAGAAGGACCCGGGAATGGTGATCGTTATCGCCGCCTCCAACCATGTCGAAAAGCTCGACCGGGCGCTGCTGCGGCCGGGCCGCTTCGACCGCCTCGTCCTCGTCTCTCCGCCTGACCGCGCCGGCCGCGAGGCGATCCTCCGCAGCCACGCTAGGAACAAGCCGCTGTCGCCGGATCTCGACCTCGGCGACGTCGCCCGCAAGACGACCGGGATGACCGGCGCCCAGCTCGCCAACGCCCTCAACGAGGGCGCGATCATTGCCGGTCGCGCCGGCCGCTTCTACATGAGCCGCGAAGACCTCGACGAGGCGCTGCTGCGCCAGGCGGTCGGCTCCCAGCAGGCGCGGCGTCTCAACAGCAAGGAGCGGCGGATCGTCGCCTACCACGAGGCCGGCCATGCGCTCTGCCGCAAGCTGCTCGGGCTCGATCCGCCGGAGATCCTCAGCATCGTTCCCCGGGGCCCGGCGCTCGGCTTCGTCGCCCACTCGCCGCAGGAGGACAGCTACCTCAAGTCTCGCGACGAATTGCTGGACGAGGTGGTCACCCTGCTCGGCGGCCGCGCCGCCGAGGAGATCGTCCTCGGCGAGTCCTACTCCGGCGCCTCCGACGACCTCAACCGGGTCCACCTCGTCTGCAAGCAGATGGTCTCCGAATTCGGGATGGGGGTCGCCCTCGACCACGACGGCCCGGCGCCGATCGCGCTGCCGACCGGCGACTACGCGGTCTCCGACCAGACCCGGCGCGAGGTCGACCAGGCGGCGATGACCCTGGCCCGAGAGGCCTACCGCCGCGCCCGCGCCCTTCTCTCCGCCAACCTCGAGGTGCTCGACCACCTGGCGGTGCTGGCCCTGGAGCGGGAGACGCTGACCCGCGAGGAGCTGGACGAGATCTTCGAAGCGCACGAGCTGCGCCCACTGGCCGACTCCTCGCGCTCGGGCGGGGCGCTGGTGGCGATGAGCAGGCCTCGGCAGTAGAGCCGCCTCCCTAGCTAGGCAATTGGTCTGTTCGGTTGACCTATCGGTCACTCGAGCAGCGGTTTAGGCTGGGCGCGTGCTCGACCTTCTTGCTGTCGCGGCGGCCGGAGCCGCGGCGGGGGCGGCCAACTCCATCGCCGGCGGCGGCGCCCTGATCACCTTCCCGACGCAGGTCGCGCTCGGCGTGCCGCCGCTCGCCGCCAACGTCACCAATACGGTGGGAATCGTCCCCGCTTCGGTCGGCGGCGCTCTCGGCTACAGCGACCTCCTGCGCGAGCAGAACCGGCGGTTCACGCGGCTGCTGGTGCCGATGCTGGTCGGCGCCGCGGCCGGGACCGTCCTCCTCCTGCTCACCTCCGACGCAGCCTTCGAAGCGATCGTCCCGCTGCTGGTCGCCGCCTCCTGCCTGCTGCTGCTCCTGCAGCCGCGGATCAGCCCGCGGCTCTCGCACGCCGGCGACGAGCACTCCCCCTACCTCACCGTAGGCGTCTTCCTCTGCGGCGCCTACGCGGCCTACTTCGGCTCGGCGGTCAGCATCCTCCTCTTCGCCATCCTCGCCCTCTTCGTCGCCGACACCCTCCAGCACCTGAACGCGATCAAGATCCTCCTCGCCGGCTGCGCCAACCTCCTCGCCGCCGTCGCCTACGCCTTCCTCGCCCCGGTCGAATGGCGCTACGCGGTGACGATCATGGTCTCCTCCTTCTGCGGCGGCCGGATCGGCGCCCATTACGCGCGCCGCATCCCCGCCGACCCGCTGCGGATCTCGATCGCGGCGATCGGCCTGGTGGTGGCAGCGGTCCTGGCGGTGCGGGCCTTGTAGCCGCTCCGCTTCAGTCCATCCCCGCCGCCCGCAGCGCTTCCTCCCAGCTGCCGTGGGCACGGCCGCGGCGGAGGAGCTCGCCCTCCATCTCGTAGCTCCACGGGACTTCGACGGCGAATGTACGCTCGCCGCGGGTGTCGAAGACCATGCCGAGGACGGCACCCCGTTCTTCGCGTTCCTCGACCTCGAGGACGCGGATGTCGAGGTGCTCGAGGCCCTCGCCGAACTGGGAGAGCCAGAGGTGGACGCCTTCGTGGCCGCGGTACATCGCTTCGCCGCTCCAGACCGTCGGCGTCCATTCGATTGCGGGGTGCAGCAAGTCCAGCACCCGCTCCGGTTCCCCCGCGAGCATCCTCCTGAAGAGGCGCTCGATCACCGTGGTCTGGGTCTCGGTCGGACGGTTCACATGGGCGGTACTGGGCTCGAACCAGTGACCCCTTCCTTGTAAGGGAAGTGCTCTCCCAACTGAGCTAACCGCCCGCATCCCGCATTATGTCCCGCTTTGTGGGCCAGGTGAACCCTCGCGGAGGGACAACCGTACAACCGGTCATGACGACTTCACTGCAGCGACACAGACGGGGGGCGCTTGCCCTGGTGATCGGCCTGGCCCTGCTCGCCACCCTTGCGGTGCGGCAGAGCGACGCCTCCGGGCAGGCGACGGCCACGGCGAGCGGGGCGAAGAGCGTCTCGATCGTCAACTTCGCCTTCAAGCCCGGGAAGGTGAAGGTCAAGCGCGGCGGCCGCGTCACCTTCACCAACACCGCCAACACCACCCACACGGCGACCAAGGGCGGCGTCTTCGACACCAAGCGGATCAAGCCCGGCGAGTCGGAGACCGTCAAGCTCGAGCGCCGCGGCACCTTCGTCTACCACTGCAAGATCCATCCCTTCATGAAGGGCAAGATCGTCGTCGAATAGCTCGTCGAGCTAGTCAACCACCGCCAGCTCCGCCAGCGCCTCTCCGCGGGTACTGAAGACCATGCCGGCGTCGGTGAGGTCGGCGACGGTGAAGATGCGGAGGACCTGGTCGGAGCAGCCGTGGAGGACGAGGCGGCCGCCTTCGTCTTCGAGCTGGCGGCGCACCTGGAGGAAGAGGGCGATGCCGGTCGAGTCGACGAACTCGCAGCTTTCGAGGCCGACCACGATCGCCCTGTTGTCGCGCGCCACCCGCTGCAGCGCCGCCTGCAGGCGCTCGACGCTCCAGAGGTCGAGCTCGCCCTCGAGCTGCAGCTCGCACCGGTCTTGGCCGAGATCGCGCTCGGCGATCTGCAGGATCTGTCCCCCCGCCATGCCCGGAATTCTCCCAGGCGCGGAGTCTCGGCCGGCTAGCGGCGCACCACGACGGCGTCGCCGGTCAGCTCGACCACCGACTCCCAGGGAAACGCCTGCTCCTCGGGGCCGCCGGGACCGCGCAGGCGCCGCCGCAGGCCGCCGCGGTCGAGGATCAGCTCGTCGATGACGACGCTCCCGTCCCGCTCCCAGTGCGCCTTCGCCTCGTAGACGCGGCCGAGCCGCCGGCCGGACTGGTCGACCACCTTCCGCCCCAGCAGCTCGCTCAGCGCCCTCAGTTCCACGGCAGCCTCCTGACGAACCAGCGGCGCGGGTCGTCCCCCATCCCCAGCCCGAGGTCCTCGGCTTTCTTGCGCAGCTTCACCGTCGAGGACAGCTCGTCGACCTCCTCCCAGGGGATGCGCAGGGCGTTGCTGCCCCACGTCTCCGGCCCTGAGATGCGCCGCGCGAGCCGGGCCAGCCAGGCCGGCAGCCGCCGCGGGTAGAGCCCCTCGCCGACCAGCAGCGCGGTGATCCGCGGCGGGCTGCCGCGCAGCTCGATGTCATCGACCCGGCCGACACGGCGCCCGTCGGAGTCGCAGATCTGCTCGTCGAGCAGGCGGTGGACGACGTAGACCTCGCCTTCGCGCTTCATCCGCCGCCTCCATTGGTCGCCAGCAGCAGCGGGATCGCCGCCAGGGCGAGGACGACGATGACGGCGAAGTAGAGCCAGCCGAGGAAGGTCGCGATGCGCCCGTTCGCGTACTCGGACATGAAGGAGCGGTCGCCGGCGATCAGCAGCACCGGCAGGTAGGTGAGCGGCAGCGCCACGACCGAGAAGACGACGCTGTACTCGGTGATCTCGACCGGGTTGATCCCGCTCTGGGCGATCGCGATCCCGAGCAGGAGGAAGACGAGCCAGGAGGCGGTGAAGCGCGGCGCTTTGCGCGGGCCCTGGTAGCGGCCCCACTCCCAGCCGAGGAACTGGGCGAGGTTGTAGGAAGCGGCGAAGCTGGAGTCGATCGCGGCGCCGCCGACGCAGAAGAGGATGCCGCCGAGGGCGAGCAGGAGGCCGGTCTCGCCGAAGGCGCCCTGCATCGGCAGGGCGACGGTGCCGAGGTCGCTCGGTTCGACCCCGATCGGGTGGAAGAGGTAGCCGGAGACGATCACGAGCCCGACCGAGAGGACGCCGCCGATCCCGTAGCCGAGGATCGCGTTCAGCCGGTTCTCTTTCAGGTTCTCCTCGGTCCAGCCCTCCTCGATCGCGCCGGAGGAATAGAAGTGGACCTCGTAGGGCATCAGCGCCGCGGCGAAGACGCCGACGACGAAGTAGAGGTAGAGCGTCGAGCTGTCGAGCGAGGGCACGAAGCCGTGAGCGACCGCCCCCCAGTCGGGGTCCTGGTGGAAGACGGTGGCGATGACGACGAAGAGCACCAGGCCGCCGTAGCCGAAGAGGCGCTCGATGCCGCCGAAGGGGAGCAGGGCGACGATGAGGACGAGCGCGGCGGCGGCGGTGACGACGAACATGCTGTAGGGGGCATCGAGTAGCAGTTCGAGGACGATCGCGATCCCGCCCAGCTCGGCGGCGACGGTAAGCAGGTTGACGGCGGTGCTGGCGATCAGGGCCAGGAGGCCGAGGCCGAACCCCATCCGCATCCGGATCACGTCGAAGACCGGACGACCGCTGACCGCGGCGACGCGGCCGCTCATCTCCGCGTAGACCGCAATTCCGATCGTCCCCAGCATCACCGCCCAGAGCAGGTCGTAGCGGAAGAGCGCGCCCGCCTGGGTGTTGAAGACGAGGTCGCCGATGTCGAGGAAGCCGCCGATCGCGGCGATGATCCCGAGGGCGATCTTGAGGATCGTCTTCACGGCGCGTCCCCGCTCAGCTGGGCGACGATCGCGTCGGCCTTTTCCTGCGCTTCGGCGAGGTGCTTTTCGACCAGCTCGCCGTGGCGCTCGTCGCCGGGGAAGGTCTGCAGCTCGGAGAGCAGGCCTGAGATTTCGCCGGCGACGGCGACCGCGGCGTGGCGCTGGTCCTCGGTCTCGGGTTCTTCGAGGGTCGCGTCGGCGAGCTTTTCGGCCTCGTGCTCGGACTCCTCGCCAAGCGTCCGCGCCATCGCCCGCGCGTAGGTCGTTTTCGTCGCGTCGCGGGCGACGCCGTTGGCGACGAGCTGCCCCTGCGCCGCCAGCGCGCTCAGCGATTCGACCCCGCGGTTGAGCTCGTCGTTGCTGAGGTCGCCGCAGCCGCTGGAAGTGAGGAGAAGCGCCGCGGCGAGCAGGCCCAGCGCCGGCGACAGAACTCTCTTGCGGCTCGTCCCGGGCAAACCGCCCTGGAAATACCCCTATTTCGGGAGCTTGAACATCATCAACCCGCGAGCTCGCGGACGAGCTCGGCGGCGGGACGGACCGCGTCGATTTGCGCCACCGTCTCCCCCGCGTAGAGCGCCCCCGCATCGACCAAGGTCGCCGGCCCGTCGTCCGTCGGCCCCGCCGGCGTCAGCAGCCGGCTCCCCGGCCGCTGCCTGATGACCAGCCGCTGCTGCAGGGTCGGCGGCGTGTACCGAGCCCCCGGGGCGAGCAGGCGGTTGAGGGCGCGATTCGCGGCGGGAGCGCGCAACGGCATGGGACGTTCGTCCTTTTCACGAGATTGGTGGGAAAAGGACGAAAGCCCACCCAGCCAGCGGGCCGTCGCGGCGTTCGGGACCACCCGGTGCGGGGCGGGCCAGGCGGCGCCGAAGAGGTCGGTGAGGAGCGTTTCGTCCGCCGCCAGCAGGCGCTCCTTGTATAGAGCGTGTGCACGGCTCTCCTCGCTGAGGAGGAAGCGGGTGCCGGCGACGGCGGCCGTGGCTCCCGCCTCCAGCGCCACGGCGACGTCGGCGTGGTCGGCGATACCGCCGGCGAGCACCAGCGGGTAGCCCGTGGGCAGCGCGGCCCGCACCCGCTCGAGCAGCTCCAGCGCCGGCGTCGTCCCGCGCACGTGGCCGCCCGCCTCGACGCCCTGGACGATGACGCCGTCGGCGCCCGCCGCCTGCGCCTCCCGGGCCTCCTCGACCGAGCCGCACTGGTGCAACCAGACCCCCGGGGTCCGCCGCCGCGGCCGACCCCAGAAGGTGACGACGACATCCGCCGCGGCGGCGGCCTCGAACCAGTCCCGCCGTGCGAACGGGAGCAGCACGTTGACGGCGAGCGGGCGCCCGGTCAGCGCCCGGGCCGCCGCCAGCTCGCGACCGATCGCCGCCGCCCCGTTGACCGCGATCGTCCCCAGGCCACCGGCCTCGGAGACGGCCGCCGCCAGCTCGTGCCGGCTGAGCCCACCGCCCATCCCTGCCTGGACGACGGGCAGCTCCACCCCGAGGCGCTCGTGCAGCGGCGGCATCCCTCCCAGTCTAGGAGCGGCTCCCTGAGCTCGGCCTAGAAGCGCACCTCGGTCCCCGGCGGGTCGTAGACGCTCGCCAGCCGCGCGAGGGTCAGCGCCCCAGCATCAGCCCGAAGTCCCGCAGGGCGATGTCGTAGTAGCCGGAGTAGGTGAGCAGGTTGACGATGATCCCCCCGAGCCAGGCGGCGACCAGGTAGGCGCCGTAGCGCGGCTTCAGGGCGACGGCGAGCGACAGCGACGACCTCGCCCACCAGGCGGCCGACGACGCCCTCGTCGCCGTCCTCGGCAAGCTCGACGACTTCCGCGGCGAAAGCCGCTTCACCACCTGGGCCTACAAGTTCGCCCTGCTCGAGGCGGCGGTGAAGGTCCGCCGCCGTGCCTGGCAGGGCCGCGAGGTCCCACTCGAGGACGAGGCCTGGCGGACGCTCGCCGACGCCGGGGCCGGCGCCGGACGGCGCGCCGAGGAGGCCGAGCTCTTCGCCGCCCTTCGCGAGGAGATCGAGAGCAGCCTCGGGCCGCGCCAGCGCGAGGTGCTCGTCGCCGTCGCCCTCAACGACGTGCCGATCGACGTCCTCGCCGAGCGCCTCGGCAGCACCCGCGGCGCCCTCTACAAGAACCTGCACGACGCCCGCCGCAAGCTGCGGGGGGCCCTTGCCGCCCGCGGCTTCCAGGTCGGCGGCGGAGAGGAGGAACGATGAATCGCGACGAGATCCTCGGCCGGGTCCTCGGCCCCGCCGCCCCGGAGCTGACCTGCGAGCAGTGCTTCGAGGAGCTCGACCGCTACGTCGAGCTCGTCGTCGCCGGCGAGCGGGCCGAGGAGCGGGTGCCCGGGATGCACGCCCACCTCGACGGCTGCCCCGCCTGCGCCGAGGACTTCCGCAGCCTCCGCGACCTCGTCACCCGCCAGGAGGATTGACCGGCGCCGCGGAGCCTCTAAGGTCGGTCTATGGGCGATCAGGGCATAGCGGCATGGAAGCTCCCCCTGATCGTGAAGGGGATCGCCCTCTCGATCGTCGGCGGCTTCTACCTCGGCGGCCCGGGGCTGGGGATGGCGGTCGGTGCCCTCGCCGCTGCCGCGATCGTTGTCATGGCGGTGCGCAAGCCGCCGCTGCGGCCGATCGTCCCGGCGCCGGCGCCGGACCTGCGCGAGCACCTGCTGGTGGTCGTCGAGCAGCCGCTGGAGGACGGCGCCGCGATCGAACGCATCGCCGCCGCCTCGCAGGCGAGGAATCCCGACGAGCCGGAGCCGGAGGTCCTGGTGCTCGCGCCGACCCACAACCGCTTCCTCGACCGCTGGGCCTCCGACACCCGCCCCGGTCGCGAGCGGGCGCAGCGCAGCCTCGTCCTCAGCCTCGCCTCGCTCGCGCAGGCGGGGGTCGCCGCCACGGCCCGCGTCGGCGACGAAGACGTAGTCCAGACGGTGACCGACCAGCTGCGCGAGTACCCGGCGACCGAGGTCTTCTTCGTCACCGATCCCGCGGCAGGCACGAGTACGGCGGTCGAGGAACTGCGGTCCCGCCTCCACGCACCGTTCCATCTGGTTAGAGCATAACTGCGCTAAAAACCTAGACCGGTTAAAGAGAGGCTTCCGGTGGATGCCGAGGCCCCGGGAAAAACCGCCGCGGACGCCCGAGCTCGGCGCCCTCGGCCTCGCAGTGGAGAAGCTGCGGGAGGAACGCGGCGACACCCAAGAGACGGTGGGGGAGAAGACGTTCGGCGACCATCACCTGACCGGGCCGATCGAGCGGGGGCACCGCAACCCGACCTTCATGACCCTGGTCAAGGTGGCCGAGGCGCTCGACAGCAGCCCGAGTGAGATCGTCAGCCTCGCCGACCGCTACCTCGAAGAAGGGAAGGTGGAGCGGGTTGGCAAGTCAGCCGGTTAGGTCCGCCTCGACCCAGACCTCGAGCACCAGGCGCAGCCAGGTCGCGTCGACGTCGAGGATCCAGCAGCAGTGATCCTCCTGCGCCTGCTCCCGATCGCCGCGCTGGACCGGCCGCAGGATGTCGCTCTTCGCCAGCGTCTTCAGGTGATAGGCCACCTGCCCTACTCGCTGGTCGAGTGTTTTCGCCAGCTCCCGCGCCGATGCGCACTCGAGCGCGCCGTCGACGTAGGCGCGGAGGATCCGCCGGCGCAGGGGATGGCTGACGGCACTCATCAACTCTGAAGAAGTGGGTCCCATGAGCGACCCGGAGGAGCAGACCGTTCAGCCCCTTTCCGGCGCTCTAGATGTTATGGCATAAATACTCTAACAACCGGGTTCATTAATAGAGAGGCTCCGGGGCGCGATGCCGCCCCCGCGCCGCAGCAAACCTCGTTCCCCTGCGCATGCTGCCCTCGGCGACGCCGTCCGCCGGCTCCGCACCGACTCCGAGATGAGCCAGGAGGAACTGGCCGAAGCCGCCGGCACCGACCTCACCCAGGTCGGCGGCATCGAGCGCGGCGTCCGCAACCCCAGCTACACGACCCTGCTGCGGCTGGCGGATGCGCTGGGGACGGAAGTCGGCGAGCTGACCTCGCTCGCCGACCGGCTCCGCGGATAGGAACGCGGCTGCTCAGCCCTGCGGCGTGCAGGAGAAGAGGTGGGTGAGGCCGATCGCGGTGGCGTCGGAGAACTCCGCATGGCCCTTCACCCGCCAGGTGCCGGTCGGGCAGCCTGCTTCGAGGAAGCTCTTCTTGCGGCCCTTGTAGGTGTAGCGGCGGCCGACCTTGAGCTCGAAGTGGGTGACCGAGCCGAAGCCGCCGGCGATCCTCGGCACCCGCGCCTGGATCCGCAGCCCGTAGGGGCCCTGGTGGAGGCGCGCGATCGTCGCCTTGACGACGATCGCGGTCGGCGCGGGAACGTCGACGTAGGCGTGGAGGAGGAGGGTCGTGGTGCCGCCGCGGACGCCGCCGTTGAAGAGGATCAGCGGGCCGGTGGAGCGGAACGGCGCCTGTTCGGGGAAGGCGACCTCGACTTCGGCCACACCCGATCCGACGATCGCCTCCCGGCAGGCGCGGCGCGCGGCCGCCGAGCTGCTCGCCTCGAGCTGGGCTTTGCGGCAGGTCGGGAGGCCGAGGGCGTCGACGGCGATCGTCTTGTCGATGTCGATCCGGACGCTCTGCAGGGCCGGCGGGTGACCGCCGTCACGGCTCTCGACTCCGGCGATCAGGCGGGCGGTGACCGGGGCCTTACCGTGGCGCGGCAGCTTGGTCGGGGAGATGCCGCCGTCGTCGCTGACGCAGATGTTGCCGGCGCACTCGACTTTGCGATCGCCGCCGGCGCTGGTCGCGAGGACCAGCGCCAGGGCGAGCGCAACGGGGGCGGCCAGGAGAGAGGTGTTCCGCATGCCCGGATCTTCTCCGGGAAGGGCCCGGCGCTTCCTCCCCAATCTGAGGCTTCCGGGGCCGCCGATACGCCAATGTGGGGTGCGGCGCGGCTACTCGTCGAGCCGCAGCGCGATCTCGAGGTCGGCCAGCGAGCCGCGCAGCGGGCGGCCGAGCAGCTCCTCGATCGCGCGGATCCGGTTGCGGACGGTGCGGCGGTCGACGCCTAGCGCCGCCGCCGTCGAGGAGATGTTCCGCTCGGCCCCGAAGTAGGCGCGCAGGGTCTCTCGCGCCACCTTGCCGCCGTCCCGGCCCCGTTCCAGCGGCTCCAGGTAGATCCGGCGCAGCGAGGCCTCGAGCAGGTCGTCGCGCCCGATCGCCGCCAGCACGGCGACGTCGCCGTAGCGGAGGACCGTCTCGCCGCGGCGTTCGGCAATCGGCAGCGCCGCCTTCGCCTGGCGGTGGCTGAAGCGCCAGCCGCCCAGGTCCTCGCCGGGCTCGCCGAGGGTGACGAAGAGGCCGCTTGGCGCGAGGTCACGGAGCGCCGTCACAACCTCTTCGGGTGCGAGCGGCCGGCGGCCGCCGAGCCAGCAGGCCCAGCGCGGTTCCTCCTCCCGCTGCACGATCAGGAGGCGGCGGTCGACCCTGCCCGCCAGCGCGCGCACCAGCTCCTCTGCTCCCTGTCCTTTCGCCATCAGCGCGAGGTGGTGCCCCTCGAGGTCGTAGCCGAGCTCGGAGTGGTCGACCAGCTCTCCGGCGAGCAGGCTTTTCACCAGCTCCCGCCGCCGCTCCGCCGCGCTGCTCGGCCGGCTCGCCGACTCCCGTGCGTGTTCGGCGCTGACGGCCTCGATCAACCGATCCCCCAGCGTCGCCTGCTCGGCCAGCAGCCGCCGCAGCTCCGAGCTCGGCACCTCCGCCCGCTCCGCCTCTTCGACCAGGAAGTCGCCGACCAGGCTGTTGCCCGCGAAGTACCGCCGCAGCACCGTCTCCAGCGGGACCCCGTCCCGGGCGTCCAGCCGCGCCTGCGCCAGCAGCACCTCCGGTACCGCCGGCGCCCGCCGCTCCCCCACCTCAAGCACCGCCAGGCGATGCTCCACCGCCGCCGCCAGCGCCGCGTTCAGCCCCTCCAGATAGGCCGGGTCCGACACATCATGCGGGTCGCCGATCGCGTAGACCCGAGTCGCCACCGCCGCCTGCAGCTCCGGTAGCCGCCCTCGCAGGCGCGCGGCCAGATCCACCCTGGTCTCGCTCGCCAACCGCGTGCGCACCGCCCTGGGTCGCATGGACCCACCTTAACCTCGCCAGGACAGCCGAGCCTCTTCTAACGTCACCCGGCGGTCTTGCAGGTCCGGGTGATGGTGGTGTCGATCGAAAAGCCCCCTTCGAAGCCGAAGCTCGCGCGCATCAAGGGAAATGGGATGGCGTTGAACCCCTTGGGCGCAGGGCAGCCGGCGGTGAGGAAACTGTGTCGCTTGCCTCTGTAGGTGAATTTGCGGTCGAGCTTTATCGAGATGCCGGTGACGAATCCCCATTCGCCGGTGACCCGTGGCAATGACGCTTCCAAAGCCGTCCCGAAGGTGCCCTTCGTGGACTTGATCACGAAGGGAAGGACGTAAGAGGTGGGGACCGGCTCGGTCCCGTAGATGTGGGCGAAGACGACCGGCTTTCCCCTCAGCCGGCCGTTGAAGGCGAGGACCTTCCCCCGCGAGGGGAAGGGTGACTGCTCGGGGATTTTCACGTTGGCCGTAAACAGCCCACCGCCGACCAGGGAGGAGCCACAGGCGCGCAGTGCTTCGGCGCTCGTCGAGGGATCGATGCGTCCAAGCCGGCAGCGGGGAATCCCTTGCGAAGACAGCCGGCCCTCGCGGTTCAGCAACAGCTTCAGAGTCTGCAGCTGGGGGACTTCTCCTTGGTCGTCCGCCCCGATCCGGCCAGACATGTTGAAGGCGATCGGGGCGCTGCCGCGACGGGGCAGCCGAATCGGCGATATATCACCCTTGAGGAAGACCCTTATTCCGTGCTTCTGCGTGACCTCTCCCGCGGCGGGGGGAAGTTGTGCACAGAGGACCGTCGCCGTCATTCCCAGGATGAGGACGAGCTTGATTCTCACAACGGGCACCTAGCGGTAGAGAACGATGTAGAAGGGCTCTTTGATCCGGCTTCCCGAGCTGAAGGTCTGCACCTCTACAGCTGGGGAGGGGCATGAGCCGGTGCCGCCCAGCGTCACGAACACGTCGACGGAGCCGCTGCCGTTGTACCGGGGGGTGGCCTGCGCTCCACGGGGGCTGAATCCCGGGACGCGGACACAGTAGATGCCGGCTTCCAAGCCCTGGCTGACGTCCCCGGGCCCGACCCCCTTGGAGAGCGCGCTGTCGACGTCCCCTTCCTGGCTCACGGCCGCAAAGGCAGCCGGGTTCGCGCTTCCGGCTTCGGTGGCAAACGCCGCTTGAGCGGCCGAGGGAACCTGAGAGAGCGAGGACTCATCGACCTTGTTGCCCGAAACCGCGTCGTCGGCGATCTTTTCCCTCGTCACCGCGCTGGTGCCGAGCTTCGGCGCGGTGACGGCTCCGTTCGCCAGCTTCTCCGCTACCACCGCTCCGCTGGAGAGCTTGCCCTCCTTCACCGCGAGGGGCTTGATTTTCGGGGCGGTGACCGCGTTCTTCCTGAGTTTCTTCGCGGTCACCGCGCCCGGGCGCAGCTGTCGCTCGCCGACCGACTTCGGAGCCAGTTGCGATGCCGCCAAGGCACCCGCCCCGCCGATCGCGAAGCAAAGGGCGAGGGTACTGACGACGTTTGCGTAGCTGAGGTGGCGGCGCAGGTTAGGCATCAGCGGATCGCGTGTCGGGCCGGCGGGGGCTCAGTGCCCCCGCCCATTCTTTTTAGCAGCCTTCTTGCCGCAACTCGCTTTAAGAACCGGACGCAGCGTCTTCGAATCGCCGTTCTGCGCATCGAAGGCGGCGGTTGCCCGGTGCCGGCCGAGGCAGATGTTCGTCGAGTTGACAAGGAGCCCCTTCTTTCCACCCTTCATCGTCAGCTGGAACTTGGTCACCGGGGCATCCGGGACCAATTCGAACGAATTCCGGATGCCTCCGTTGACCGAGTCGATTCGGCTGCTCAACTCGACTTCGACCGGCTGCGCATCGGGGCCCCGTAGCACTGCGACAAGGTCCGGGAGCTGATGATCGGAGGAGCGGAGATACACCGGTCCGGAGAGCGGCTGGTCGAACAGCGGGGTAACTGCCTTGGCCGAGCCGTAGACCGACCCGGCCGGGCAGGCGTCTTGCGCAAACTGAACCCGCGTGCAGACGGTCCGGATGTGACCCTGGTCCAGGAACTCGGAGTGGGGCAGGCGGACCGACGCGCTGGCGATGTTGGCTTGTCCCGGGGGCATGGTCAGCGTTGCCTGGAGCTTCGGGTGGGCGCCTCTGTGCGCGGCTCCGAACACCCGGAGGCTCAGGCGCGGCCGGAAGTCCAGCGACGCACAGTCAGCTGCCTGGAAGCGGCTGGCAAGATCTTTGCCGGTGTCATCGGCCGTCGAAGCGAGATCGCCTCCGGTTCCGGTGACGTGCGCATTGATCTTCATCGCTTCGCAGTTGGTCGGGTTCAGCATGAAGCCCGGCCGATCCAGTTCCATGCGGATCTCCCTGAGGCGAACCGGAATGCCCTGGAAGATCAGCGGGAAGGGGTCGGTCGTCGCTTCGCCCTGAGCAGTTCGGGGGTTGACGTTGACAGCCGTCCTCACGGCGATGACACCTAGGTCATACGGGCCGACCATCGCCGGGCTGATGACCACGAAGGACATCGGCGCACCTTTGTACGGGCCGGCCAGGTACACCTTGCCCGGAACCCACGACAGCGGCACTCCGACGCCGGTGCCGACCATGGTGGTCCCGATCTGGGATGCCTGCGGGCATGAGGGCGAGGCCTGCTCGAGAGCACCGCCGCCCGGGACGGTTTCCCGCGACAAGGCCTGCTGGATCCCGGCCTCGGTGCAGGTCGCGACCCCAGCGAACTTGGCGGCAAGCCCGGGTGGCAGCTTCACGCCAAGCTGCGAGAACTCCTGATCTTCATCCGTCCGGGTGATCTTGAACACGAACGGCGAGTACGAACCGGCAATCGGATTAGCAGTACCGGCATCGAGAGCGGGCTCGAACTGACGGTCGCCCAGCCGCTGAACGCACGGGGCGCCGTTGGGACGCTGCGTGATGTCGTACCCGGAGTCGGAGACAACCGGAGTGGTCGGTGCTGCCCAGCTGAAGAATTCAGCTCTGATCGTCTTGCTGCCGCAGGTGGTCGGGTTGACCAGACCTGCCCGCACCCCGCCCTTGAACCTCATCTCCATGTCGGAGACCGGGAACTGGGGCAGATCGTCGAAGGTGACGGTGATCCGCCCGGTGTTCCCATCCAGCTCCAGCTTCCCCGGAATCTTCACCAGGATTCCTTTTTCCGGTTCCTGGATGACCAGGTACACCGACAGGAAGTTGTGGAAGGGATTATCCGATTGTTTGGCGATGTAGATGAAGCCTTCCGGCTGATGGTCCACAGGCAGAATGGGGGTGTGAAGGATCAGCTTCCCGTACTGCGAGTTGTCAGGGCACGTCACCGGCTTGTTCGTCCCCAGCGATATCTGGGCCGAGGAGCAACTGCCTAGGCCCTGCGCCGCGGAAGTCGACAGCGTCATGCCCTCAGGGAAGGTCACGACCGCTTTCTTCATCGGGGGGGTTCCGATGCCCTCCGCCGCGCCGTTGGCCGCGTAGAGGTCATTCGCGTCGGTGACGAGAAACGAGCGTTGCGGCACTTTCAGGTGCACGTCGAGCCCGGTGGGACCGCCGGCAGCCTGATTGTCCGGCTGGATCTCGACTTTGGGCTCGAACCGGATCCGCGGATCCTCGCACCCGGTGACGTTGATCGAGCTGGGATCTTCGACTACCGGAGTCAGTTTGCCGGGTTCCGTGTAGGACTCGAAGCGTGCACGGCTGCCGCCGTTGGCGAAACCACAGTCCATCGGGTTGGTGAGGAGTGGCTGGATGACCGCGTCGAACTCGGCTCCCAGCTTTCTTCCGTCTTCCGTTTCCTTCGGGAAGTACCGCCACTTGTCGTGCCTGGGATCTCCGGGCACTCCCCAGAAGGTCACCTCAGCGCCACGCACGTTCGCGACGCTCGTGATGTTCGGGGTCAAGGTCTTGATCGCGTAGTTCTGTGCCGGATCGAGTTCCGCGTAGATGTGCCCCTGAGTGATCGTGGTGCTGAAGCCGAAGTCTGCGGCCACGCCTTTTGGCGGCTCGAGGTTGTAGATCGCCACCCGTGAAACCTGCGAGTCTCGGTTGAAGAAGGTACCCATCCCGTGGTTCTTCCCAGGGAAGGTGAGATGAAGTTTCATCATGCCGACCTGAGTGTTCGAGGGACACTGGGTCGACCCGAAGGTGAAAGCGCCGATTTGCGCAAAATCTTCGGGATCGCACTTCGGCAACGCCTCGGGATTGCCGATCACGCCGCGCGGAAGCGTAACCTCAACGGTCTTCAGGGCCCCCCGCCCTCTGGTTTCGTGGGTTCCATCCGGCGCCACATGCAGCTCCGTATTGAGGTCGAAGTTGACGCGGAGCTCATACGGGTGGTCTCCCGCGGTGCGCGCCGGATTTCCCGCAGGGTATTCATCATCGAATACATCGCCCTTGAAGGTCCCGTCGAGAGGGCCGAATGGGGCGTTCTCGCTAGAGAACTTAATCATGTCGGTGTCTTTCCCGCGTAGTTCTCCACCTTCGCTTACCGTGGCTACGTTGACTGCTTCGCCCGTCGCGCCTGGTTCCACCGATACGTCGACAAACATCTCGGGCAGATAGCTCGAGGCGGTTTCCGTCGAGTGCCCTGCAAGAAGAGAGACAAGAAAGGGGGGAAGTTCGTCAATCAGAAGTTCGCACGTCGCGATCCTGGTTCCGACTCCGCTGCAAGTGGCGAACGGAGTTTCTATGAGGTCAGTGAAGCCGTACATGAAATCGATATTCGTGATTTCCGTTCCCTCAGGGAGTTCGTCCGTCACGACAACAGGTTCCGTCGGATCGGTTTCGCCGAGGTTCCGCGCCTGAACGGCAAATTGCGCTTCACCGCCAGGGGGAAGATAGGTAGGACCCCACGACGTCTTGATGCCGAATGCCGGTCCCGCAGCCGATGCGGAAGGCGCGACGGCGACCATAGCCATCAGAGCGAGGGCGAACGCGAGTACGGCGCTCCCGATACCCCGCGACCGCATGGTTCCACCGGACCCGTGAAGAGTCTCGTCCATCTTCGAACAAGCTGAAATTCGCACCCTTCGCCATTTCATTTAGCTCCCCCTCGCTTTGCGCCACCCTGTTGGTGATGATGGTGCCTCTTGCTGTGTCTCCTACGGACGCACCGGCCGTGTCTCCGGATCGCCCCTTTGCGACATTTGCGGGGTTTGTGCCGAACGTTGCCGCGGCCCTGCACGCCTTCGCTGCCCGCGGATTGCCCTGAAGGCGGCGTCTGCAACGGCCCCTGGCACGATTCTTCCGAGCAGTGCTGGGTGGCGGCCGGCCTCGGGAACCCGCCTCCGACTCTGGCCACGTACATGTTCGAGAGGTTGTCCCTCTCATAACCGGTGAGATCAGGCTGCGGAGCCGAGTAGAGGATCGTGCTGCCATCCGCGGTAATCGCTCGCACCGCCGGCCTTGCGAACCCGCTGTCCGGGAAATCCGAGGTACCGTCGGTCAGCAGTCGCAGCGAGCCGTTTCGCCACTCGTACAGGTCCATGCGCCGGTTGATGTCTCGAGGCAGAATGCTCTGTCGAGTGCGGAAGACGACCACACTTCCATCTGCTGACATGTCCAAATCTGCGTCACCATCTGCGAATGCCCAGGTAGTTACACCACCACGAGCGCATGAGAGGCATTCCACCGAGTCTTCAGCCACTTCGTAGCGGTAGAGCTGCACGCAGTTGGACGTAAATGGCACGTGGGCCGGGTCTATCGGGCAGGTCGCGGCCGTTTTGTCGCTGGTGAGAGAGGGAGTAGCCGGAGCAGTGAACAGCATCTTGTTGCCGTCATGACTCAGCTCTCGAGTCCCGTTCCCGAACGTGGTCACGACGTACTTCAGCTCGGACCCGCTCAGCGTGTAGATGTTGACTTCTTCCCCAGATCCTATCTGAGTGCCTTTGCCGGGAATAAGTTCTTCCCTCGAGCTGAAGTAGATACGGGAAAAGTCATCGGAAATCGAGGCGCTGCCCACTTGGGCATCCGGCACCACACACGTGAGGCACGTCGCGGAACCCCCAGCAACGCTCCACCGATAAAGGTCTCGTCCGGTGTTTTGATCCGACGGATCCAGTTTGCTGCTAGTCAGGAAATACCCCTCGCCACCGTCTGGCGTTGCGCGGATGAAGTCCGGTTCCCCACCTTCTTCGGAAGGGTCGATGAGGGTCGTCGTGTCCGACTGACGGTTTCGGACATACAGCTGGTGCGGCCCGGAGCAGTTTCCGTTTTCTTGGGTCTCGAAGTAGACGATCGAGCCATCGGTGGTCGCAGCCGGGAAATACCCCGGATGCTGTTCCCGGCCGAAGCCGCCGCCGTATTCGACTTCACATTCGCTTTCGGTGCCGTCGGGCATGATGCTGACCACTTCGCGGCTGCCGGAACCGACATCGAATATCTGTCCCGAATTGTCTATGGGTACCCCCGCAAGAATTACGTGCGAGGTATCGGTGCTCACGAAAAGCCGATTTCCAAGCAGATCCTTTTCGAAGCTGTCGAGTACTTCCAGATGCTGGTGGGCGTCGAGCCGCACGATGAACGTTTCCGACGCCTGACCCAAGCCAGAAAGATTCGGTTGACCGGCCTTCAGCACGAACTGCGACATGTCTGGCGTCTGATACCCGATTTCAAAGAGGTAGGTGCCACCTCCAGGCTGTTGCGACGGCGGCGGCAGCAGGCTGCGCGACTGCCAGCCGGTGGCGGTCCGTTCGGCGAGAAAGATGGCACCGTTCCCGTTGAATCCACCGGGAGCCCCGCCGGTGACTTCCCAAAGCGCCTTTTCTCCGTCCGCGCTCAGGGGCTTGAATGCCGACCGCTGCAGCGGGTAGACGTTCTGGTTCCCCTTGTCCGGGTTGTTCACCAGCTCGTAGCCGATCGTCGGCAGCGTCACTTCGGTCGTGGTTCGGGTCGTGAAGGACCTCGTCCCACTCGCGCCGGCACCGACGGGGTTTTCGATCGCGACCCGGAAGTCGTATGACGTGCCTGGCTGCAGGCCAGAGACCTCTGAGGAGATCACGATCGGCTGCCGAGCCTGGCTCTGGTCGACCTCCTCCTCCAGGGCGACCCAATTAGAGCCCCCGTCGGAGCTGTATTCGAACTGGTAGGTGAGGTCTTCCCCCTGCGGGTTGACCAAAGCGTTGAGCCGGACATGGGTGTCGAGGCGTGGAGCCACCCCGATCGGTTCGAGCGCAGTTGCGGTCACGGGATCAGTCGTGAACTCCACGACTGACGAGGTCGTCGACCCGGCGCTGTTGGTCGCTTCGACGCGGGCACAGTAGTGTTCGCTGGGCAACAGTTCGACGGCTTGGTAGGAAACCGCCTGCGGTGAGCTCGCACCCACCGAGAGATGCTGGAGAATCTCGTTTTCGAACCCTTCGCTGCAGGTGGGATCAGTGCTGAGCTGCACCCGCCAGTCGGCCGTGTCGCCTTCGGGGTCGACCGTGCCGGTTATCGTCGCGCTATCCGTTGCGATTCCCGAAGCAGGGTCGATCGTTACCACGGGCGGCGTCGTCGCTGCAGCCGTCGTGAACGATTCGCTGTCCGAGAAGTTCCGCAGGTCGTTGTTGACGTTGATGGCGACGAGGCGCACGTCGTATTCAGTGTTTCCGCGCAGCGCGTTTGAAGTGAACTCGACGCTGTGGCTCGCGGAGTCGCTAGGCAGCGTCTGTGCTGGTGACGATTCCGAGGTGTCCCAGTCGGTTTCCTTTTTCTTCCACTCGAAATACCATTCGCTTTCCGTTCCCTGCGGATTGACTGACCCGCTGAATTTGGCGCTGCTGACGCCGACGTCGGTGGGCGCACTCAAGGTCAAGTCCGGCACGGTTCCGGTCCGTGAAGGGCCGAAGACCAGAATCGTCGGCTCTGCTCGCGCTACGTCACCCGGATACCACCGGCCTACGTAGACATAGACTCTGTCAGAGGACGGAAGGTAGGCGATGCCGCGGCCTTCCGTCGCATATTCCAATTCGCTACCCGATAGGAACTGTTCACCGTAGGACCCGACTTCCGTGCCATCCTGTTCGAGCTCTACAAATCGATTTCTCCCGAATATCTGGAAGATGTGGCCGCTCGGCGTGGTCTGGTCGACGGCGACGTCCCCGTTGCCCTCTCCGAAGTAGATATTGCTGCTTGAGTCAAGGTCCGCGTAGAGGGTGACGCCGAGTGGAAAGGAATCCAGCAAGACGGGAATATTGCCGGAGACGTCGTACACTTTGACCTCCTCGCCGCCGTATCCCGGGAAGGTCCACAGGTTGCCTGACGTGTCGACCGCAACATCTCCCACGTCGTCGGTTGGTCGGTAGGTCCAAAGCAGTTCGCCGCTCGGCGCAAAAGCGACGATCCTACGCTGTATGCCGCCGACGTTGACGTAGAATCTTCCCTGGGTCGCACCACCACTGTTATCGACGGCCACTTTGTTTTCTCGGGAGGAAATGTCCCCCGAAGCAAAGGCGATCTTGTTCGATCCGGTCGCCGAAAAATCCCACGGCGTGCCATCGGGATGAAATCTCGCCAGGGTGGCGCCTCCTGGCCTCTCTGCATTTTCCGTCGCGTAGATCGCACCGCTCACCTCGTCACTAGCGATCTTCCAAGCAGTGATCTGCCCGGTCTGGAACTCGAAGAGCAACGGCCTGTCGGTGACGGTGGCAGCTGATGCCAGCGGTGCAAGCAAGAGGATCATCGCTGCGGCGGCAAGAACAGCCACGCTCAGCAGCGAAGCCTTTCTCGAACTGCCGGAACCACTGAGGAGACAAGCGATCCGCCTGCCGGTAGCCATTGGCGGAGTGTCTGCGCGTTCCCCTACCTTCACGTCAATCTCCTTGTCTTCTTCGCGTGGCACGTTCGAGCTGTCGCCGAGGCCCCTCGGGCCGCACCAGCAGGCAATCCCCATCTGGCTCTACGGCTGTCCCAACTTTTCTAGTCCCCCCTCGATTAGAGGTGACACTAGCCCTGGTTTGGGCGCTTTCCCTGCCCTCCTCCCTGGAAGGCGAGGGCAATGTAGCACGATATGAAGACGCTGTCTACAAACGGCATAGCCCGGTGTCGCCGCACCCTCTCCGCTATGACCAAGGCTTCCGGAGAACGGCATGGCCCCCTGCCGTCAAGGGTCCCGCTAGGGCAGCAGGCGATCGGCGGCGGCCGCCGCGACATCGTCGGCGCTGACCATCCAGAGGGGCTCACTTTCGGCAGATCCAGGCTGGAACGCCGATGACCGTGGGGCGACGAGCCAGCCCGGCGTGTCCTTGGGCCACGCGTCTGGGCGCTCCTTGATGTATCCCAGCATCTGCAACAGCCCGGCGCCGAGGGTGCGGCTGTTTCGACTCGCCTTGACCTCGACCAGAATCGCATCGACCAGATGCCCTCCCGAACGCCGCTCGAGTACGAAGTCTGGTCGAGAGCTTCCGGCCGCGAGCTTGTGGCGTGCCCGCGCCTCGCGCAACAGTGAACGCGCCCCGATGTCAGGCCATGCCTGGTACCAGAACCTGATCTCGTCTCCTTCCTCCAGTTCATAGAGGGCAAACGGCCGCTGGGTCCTGCCGACCAGGAGGCGGGTCGGTGATCGTTTCGCTTCCAGCCGCTCCTCGAAGGTTCGGGTCAGGCGGAGCGCGATGACCAGCTCGAACAGTTGCCAGTTGAGCCTCGGCTCGAAATAACGCCGGCACAAGAGATCGGTGATGTCTTCAGGGCTGGGACGCTCGGTGTACCGAAGCATCGTCGCAATCGCGTCCGGCAGCGCGTCGGAATAAAAGGCCCGACGAGAAGATCGCAAGCGACTGAAGACCAGAGGCGAGGGACGAATCGGCTTCACTCCTGACAGCCATCGCGGCCGAAGCGCCTCGGTCAGTTCTCGGCTCAGCTGAACAACGTGAGGCCACCACGACTCGCCCTGCCGCATGACGCCTGACGTGTCCGTCTCGACAGGACGAATAGCTTCGATCAAGTCCGCCAGTGCGCGAAGAAACCAGAGCAGTGCCTGGTTCTCAGGTATGTCGAAAACCCTCTCGGCGGACCGGACCACGAACACCGCTGGATTCCCTCCCTGCTGGAAGCGAGCGCGATAGGTCGCCCCCCAGTCGACGGGTCCGCGAACTGCCTGCGCAGTGACCGGCGGCCGGAGACTTGCCGTCAGCGGCCGCCTCATAGCCTCCGGCAAGGACTGGACGAAGTGCATGATCGGCTCGGAGAAAGCTAGGTGCGTGTTGATAACCCGGCGCTTGTCCTCTGGGCGAAGGTTCAGCAGCGAGGAAACGTCGGCGAGAGGATCAGCCCGTCCGTATGCGAGCTCGCTCAAGAAGGCCGGGAGGTGCTCCCGCACCTCGGTCAGATAGCCGAGACGCTCGTCATCCGACAAAGAGACGTCGATGACCTCGCTCAAGCTAGCGCGACTTCGTCGAGCGCATTCCGAAGCGCGATCCAGTGCGGATCTGGAGGCTCGGGCCAAACGTCGGTGATCGCTTTGGTGGCCTCGACGACCCGGGCAGGGCGCGCACCCTCGTACTGTGCAACCGCCAGAAGTCGGACAGCCGCGAGAAAAGCCGTCTGTGCATCGAACATCGACTGACCGGTACTGGATTCGAGCAGAGCTTTGTTGATGAACCGGGCCATGTCACCGAGGATCGCGGGTCCCAGTTCCCGTTCTTTCACCAGAGCCAGGTTGATTGCCGCAGTGGCTATCTCGGAGCGGAGCGGCTCGTCGATGTCGTCCAGGTGGGACATGAACCAGGCTCTGTAAGGGTCCCTTCCCGGAACCGGGACCTCCACCAGCGCGAAGCGCCGCAGAAAGGCGAACGAGAGCTGGAAGAGGCTCGCTTTGTCATTCGTGTTCAGGGTCCCGATCAACCTCCAGTGAGGCGTTACCACGTACTCTCCGGTGGCGCCTTCGGACGACGAGGACCACTGGATGTGCACGCTCTTCTTGTCCTGCTGAAAGGGCAGCTCGATGTCTTGATGTGGCCGGTCTTCGCCGGTTCCCGCGAGTACCGAGAACAAAGGCCCGAACGCCTTGTCGATGTCAGCGCGGTTGATCTCGTCGACCACGAGCCACTGTCCGCCGGCGCGCAGGCACCGCAGAACTATGCCGGGCTCGAAGTGGAGACTGCCGTTCCCGGACGGCATGTAACCGCCGATGGTGTCGAAGGTGGTCCAGTCGGCGGTCGCCGTCGCGACCCTCAGCTGGTCTTTGACGACCGCGCGACAAAGAGCCTCGGCCAAAGTCGACTTGCCGGTTCCCGGCGGGCCGCTCAACAGCAGATGCTTGCCGGCGCGAAGCGCGGTGACCGCCTCGGCGAGCACCTCCTCGCCGACCTCGAAACCGTCCGGCAGCGCCGCGCGAACGCTCTCGACCTCGAGCCCTTCCAGCGCCTCTGCTTCGAGGATCTCACCGCTCTCTTCGATTTCGCCCTGCTCGGCCTCCGGCCCGTCGTCGGGCGCGGCAATCACCGGCGCGCCTCCTGAAATCGGCAGTCGCCGAACCTCCAGGGCTTGAGTGATCCTGCGGTTGAGCATCCGAAACGGGTCGTAGAAGCCCCTGTAGTCGTCGACGGGCAGCAGGCTGGAGGGGGAATCGAGTAGCGCGAGGATCTGGCTGATCGCCTGGCGTGCCATCCGAATCGAGAAGTCCTTGTGTTTCCGCAGCGCCGCTTCCTCGAAGAGGTCGCGAATCTCGAGTGGGGACCGTGGCGACTTGCCTTCCAGGTAGACGAAGTCGCCGCTCCCCTCCTCGAAGCCGAAATGACCGACGATTTCGCCGGAGTTGACGATCAGGACCAAGTCACCCGGCAGGCGAGAACGCCCCGCATCCAGAAGGACCGTTAGGGCGCCCTGCGGATCCGCGGCCTCCACTACGGAGAACTGGCGAAGATGAGCGCCGCGATCCTCGGCCAGGGTTGCCGTGCGAATGGCATCGGCGGTCCCGGCCGGCACCGTCTGGAAATGTCGGCCCTTGCCGACCATGCCCTTGAACTGAACGGCGATCTCATCCGGCAAGGCACGTAGACGCAGGAACTCCTTCGTCTCAAGCGGGTGCTCCACCTCGATCTTTTCCACTCGAACCCGCGCCCAGGCAGTGCCCCGAGCGACCTGATCATCGAGGTGCTCAACCACCCGAAGCAGGTATGGCAGCGCGGCGTAACCGTCCTCGACGGTCGCTTCGTACTGCACGATGGCCTCATCAGGGTCGATTCCGATATCCCGCGCGAACTCCTCGAATCGCGGAAGATTTCTCTCGACGTCGGTAAGAGCCGAACTGGCGAACTTCGGAATCAGGACGTCCCCCGGATTCATGCCGTCGATGACCTCCGCCTCGGCGTTGGCCCGCGGCCATGCGGTGTAGTCACGGAGAACCGGAGCACTCCAGATATTGCCCGCCATGGCGTACTCGGTCACCTCGTGCTCCATCTGATCGCGACCTCGGACGCCTCTCGCATGGCTCGGGCGATCCTAAGTGGTCGAAGGCAGGGCAGTCAATCGGGGGGTGATTCGAACTCTCAAAGAGGCCGAAGGGATCCATCACTTCGCGCAGACGTGCCCATAGAGACAGCGCACCCGCCCTATTGTCGGTCCAATGCCTTCAGATGAACCGATCCGGATCGTGCCAGCGGACCCGGGCTGGCCGGCTCGGTTCGAGCTCGAGCGGATCGCAATCGAGGGGGCGATCGGAGGGTGGGCGGAGGGCGGCATTCACCACGTCGGCAGTACTGCGGTGCCAGGCCTGGAAGCGAAGCCGATCATCGACATCTTGGTCGGAGTCCGCGATCTCGACGCCGGCAGGGCTTGCTTTGCACCACTCGCCGAACTTGACTACCTGCACTGGCCCTACCTGCCCGAGGAGATGCACTGGTTCTGCAAGCCGGATCCGGCTCGCCGCACCCACCACCTCCACCTCGTCCCGGCGGGGTCTCGGAGATTTCGGGACGAGCTGGACTTCCGTGATCGTCTCCGCGCCGATCCTCGACTCGCCGCCGACTACGCGGCGCTGAAGCGTCGCCTGGCCGAGCGGCATTACGAAGATCGCGAGGCCTACACCGAGGCCAAGGGGGCGTTTATCCGGGCGGCCCTGTCCCGCTCGTGACGGGAGGCAGGGTGGGTCAGCCTTCGGAATCGCTCGACTTCCCAGTCCGTGGCAGTACGGTGCGACAGTGGCGCGCCCAGGGGTCGCCGGGGTCTGCGAAAGCGACGTCACCGCGTGTGGCCGAGTCCTCGCGCCGGACCTCGCTCCCAGGACCGGTTGAGCTGCAGTCGATCGCTCGGTCGCGGCGATCATCGCGAGCGTAAAGACGGTCCGCGCCGCCTTCACCGTAGAGGGAGTCAGCACCCTCGCCGCCGACCAGGAAGTCGTTGCCGCCGGCGCCGTGGATCTCGTCGTGGCCGCCACGGCCGAGGATGATGTTGCGGCCGCCGTCGCCGCGCAGGACATCGTCGTGGGCGCTGCCCTCGATGCTCTCCACCGAGCCGTCGATCCGGCTCGCCGGCTGTCCCCCGTGCTCGGTCGGGCAGCCGCCGCCGAAGCCGTCATAAGGAGCGGTGCCGGCGCTGCCGCCCAGCGTCGCTTCAACGCCCAGCGAGGCGCGGGCGAAGGAGACACTGTCGACGCCGGCACCGCCTTCGATCATCTCGCCGCAGGGCACGGCGATCAACAGGTCTGAGCCGCCGTCGCCGTCCAGCACCGCCCCATTGGTGAGAGCGTCGTCCCCGGGCCCGCCATACACCGTGTCGCCCCAGACATTGCCGAGGGTGCCGTCGAGGCTGTCGTCGCCGGCGCCGCCGCTCAGGGTGTCGACGCCGTTGCCGCCGATCAACCGGGCCGAGGCGGTGGCGGGCACCGAGGGTTCGACCGCGAGCAGGTCCCCTCCTTCGCCGCCATCGAGGAAGAGGCCCGCCGGGTTTGAGGCGATCGGGCAGCGAGCGGTTTCGGGCCCAAGCAGCGCGCACCCGTCCCCGGCGCTCATCGGCAACCCCTGCTCGGTAACGATCCAAGCCCCTTCGAGGAAGGAGGCGTGCACCTGGATCTCCTGCTTTTCGTAGAGGTTGGTTCCGTATTCGACGATCCCGGTAAGAGCACCCCCGCGAGGGCCGCCGGCCAGGTCGACTGCGAAGGTCGGCTGCGGCTTTTCCTTTTCAAGGAACGGCTTCAGCGCCACTTCGCTCACAGCCTTGTAGCCGGGGGGAGCTTCCAACTCGCAGGAGTCGGCGGCCGCCACCGCCCGGCAGAGGTCGGGGCCCGTCCCGCCGAAGGCCGCGTCGCCGACGCCGACGCCGACCAGATCGTCGATCCCGCTGCCGCCGTAGAGGCCATTTCGTTGAGCGTCGCCGGCGATCGTGTCGGCGAAAGGCGTCCCGACCACGTCCTCGATACCTCTGAGAGTGTCATCGCCGTCCCCGCTGGCCGTGCCGGCGCCGAGATCGACTTCGACCCCGATCCCGTCCAGGAAGATCTGGCCCGAGCCGGCGAGCGCGTAGGAGGCAGTGTCGTGTGCGGCCGGGCCGCCGTCGATCAAGTCTCTGCCGAGGTCACCCTCGAGTACGTCGCCCTCTCCGGACCCTCCCGAGAGACGGTCATTACCAACGCCGCCGATCACCTGGTCGCCGTCCCCCGCGCCGCCGTCCAGGGTGTCGTCCCCGAGACCCGAGTCGAGGAAATCGCCGCCCGGCCCCCCCTCGAGGCTGTCGTTGCCGCGCTTGCCGAAGACGGTGTCGGTGCCTGGCCCGCCCAGGACGAGATCGCTCCCGTTGCCCCCGATTACTTCGTCACCGCCGCGGTCCGCGTCGATCCGGTCGCTACCCGTTCCGCCTTCGATCGCATCGACGCCGCCCCCGGCACAGATGCGATCGTTGCCGCCGCCCGCGGAGACGCGGTCCGCGCCGGGCCCGGAGACGATCACGTCGGCGTGCGCGGTGCCCCGGACATCGCCCTGGGCGACGATCGTCGCCGGCTTGCCGAGACACCGCGGCATCGTCGCCCCATCCGCGCTCGCCGCGAGGAGAGCAGCGCCGATTGCCGCGAGGGCGCCGCCGAACAGGACGGTCCCGGCGACCAGTGCCCTCTTAAGTCTCGCGATCCCACTCATCGCCCCACCTGTAATCCCTTGGATCGAATCAGTCGCGAACGATTGCAGCATCGTCCAGGATCTGGTCTCCACCCCATGCTCAGACTCACCCGCCGAGCAGCCCTCCTCTTCGGCGTCTACTCGAGCCTCCTTCTCGCCGTCGTCATAGCCGGCCTCCTCGGCAGCGCGGTAGGGATTTGGGCGTCGATCCTTTGGGGAGCCGCAGTTCTAGGCGGGCTGGGCCTCTACGTTCGTGCGCAGAGTCGACGCTGAAGAGGTTCCTTTGCGGAAGGCTTGTCCTTCGGCTTGAAAGGACGGAGGACGGCGGCTCGGGGAGCGGGATTGTCAAGGTGATGCGACCGAAATGCGACCGGCAACTCAGGGCACGCGGATGTCAACGAGATCGTCAATCAACTTGAAGTCATCGGCGTTCAGGGTCAGCAGCGGCACGCCGTGGACATTCGCGGTCGCGGCAATCGCCAGGTCGAAGGCGCGGCGCCGGGGCTGGCCGCCACGCTGCGCCACGGCTGCGTAAAGGCGACCGCATTCGCGCGCCGCTGACGCCTCGAAGGGCACCGGGTCAAAGCTCTCCTCGATCGTGCCGAGCCGGCGCAGGCGCACGGCCCGGACCTCCTCATCAGCCGCGACCAGGACGCCGAAGTGAAGCTCAGTGAGTGAGACCACGCTGATCGCAACGTCGTCGCCGGGATCCTCGCTGCCGCGAATGAGGACCGAGGTGTCAAGCAGGGCCGGCACGAGACGCTACTGCGCCCAGGGGTCGAGAAGCTCGCCGCCAACCTTCTCGAGGTCGGCCTCGAGGGTCGGGTCGGCGGGCGCCCTCCAGAGCTCAGCGAGCTGTGAACTAGGCACCCAGCGCCGGCCTTTGGCAGGCCCCAGGGAAGCAACCGGCCGTCCAGAAACCGTGATCGTCAACTCCTCACCCGCTTCGGCGCGACGCAGCACCTCGGCAACGTTGTTGCGCAGTTCTTTCTGGGGAATCGTCGCCACAGGGCATACGGTAGCAGTTCTGCTACCAAGAGCCCGAAGGGACCCTTGCGACAGGAGACCGCTTGCTGGCAGCGGTCACTGCCTTTCCCATTCTTCGATCATCTCGCGACGCTCCAAGACCAAGAGACCGACCTCTGCATCCTCATCGGAGAGCTCGTCAATAAGTTCGTGGAGTTGTTCCTTCGCGGTCATCTTCACCTGCGCCGGGTCGTATCACTTGCCCGTTGGTTCAGGGTAACGCATGTGTTTGTCTGCGACACTACTCGCATGGAAGAGCTAGCGCGGTGAGGCTGAACGGTGATCTGAAAGGCGACTATGTCGTCGTCCACCGCCATGCCGGCGGCGTGCTGCGCATCGCTCCCGAGCAACCGGAGGGGCGTCCGAAGGTGGTGGCGTTGAAGAAAACGTCCCTCGCATGTCCATCGCAATGGGAGGGAGCACTCGAGGACGGGAGGATCATCTACGCGCGATACCGCCACGGCGAACTGAGCGTCGGTGTCGGCGATGACATCGAGCAGGCAGTCCGCAACGGAATGTCCGATCGCACTCTCTATATGAGCCACATCGGCGACGGGCTCGACGGGTTCATGAACTTCGATGAACTAAAGATCCACCTACACGGGCTTCTGGAGTTCTCGATGGACTTGGTCCTCGAGAACGAGTAGCAGTCCAGCGAGTAGCCGCTGGGCCCAAGTTCCGTCGGATTGAAAGGAGGAGGGGCGTCCGCGTGGGAAGGGAGATAGCGGCGGCGATGTGACCCGGATGCGACCCGCAGAGGCAGGTCGTTGATTCAGTGGGTCTGGAGCTCCGGCTTAAGGACCCGAGTGCTGCCGTCGGCTGAGACCAGAACCACCGAAAGACCTTCGTCCGCGGCACGCTCGATGTCATGGCCGGCCGACGGAGCGTCGACGTCGACAAAGGCGGCGCGCTCGGGATAAGGCGAGCGGCCCTCGATCGCGAGATCTATTGCTTCGTCCATCACCTTGGCGGCGAGAGAGCGCTTGCTGTCGGCGGTCATTGTCTCTTCCATCCTTCGATCATCTCGCGGTATCCGCGCTCGATCTCGGAGATCGCAGCGCGCATTCCTTCTCCAAGGGTACCGCTGTGGAAGACCTCCCCCGGCTCCTTGCCCCCGCTGCGCGTGTATCGGTGCATCTCGTTGTGGCCGTGGGCAGCGTCGTAGACGCGAACCGTTGCCATCCCTTCCTCCGTCTCTAAGAGCAAGATCACCGCGAAGTCGAGGACTTCGTTGCCTTGAGTCGTGAACTCAACCCGGAGCAGCGCTCCCAAGGCACCGTCGAGGATGCGGCGGTAGATGGCTCCCATAGGTGCAGACAATAGCCCTCACAGCAGACATTTAGATCCTCGGTTTCATCCGGCCAGCACGCGACCCTGCGAAAAGGCCGCATGAACAACTCCGCCCCGGACCTCCCGCCAGCGGTCGGCGTCCTCGCGGCTGACGACGATGACGTCAGCCGGCACGCGCAAGTCGCGCAGAGTGCGATGCAACCGCACTGACTCCTCTGCCTCATTATCGACCTCTGGCTCAACGACAAGGAAATCAAGATCGCTGCGCGGGTTGGCCCCTCCGAAGGCATGAGACCCGAACAGAATCACCTGCGCCCCAGGAGCAGCTATAGCCAAGCGGCGTCCGGCCTCGGCAATCAGAGTCTCATCAACTACCTGCATCGCGCCCACCCTTCCACAGCCGCAGAATAGCTCGGAAGCCGACCGCCAGCGTTTGTATCTATAAAGGAATGGAACAGGACTTCGATTGGCCTCGGGAGCTGCGTCATCGAAAGGGGGCGCCATACAACCTGGAAGACATCGATGTTTTTTATGACTTCAATTGGAGTAGCTACTTCAGGGATGGGCGGATGCAGTTCCGGAATGGCAAGTGCCTCGCCCAACAGGTGCTTCGCGAGTGCCCCGAGGGGAAGGCCCCTGCACTTCTCCTCACTGACCTAGAGGATGAGCAAGAGCGGTCTTTCGGATCGCCGACCGCATTTATCCTCGTTGTGAACTTTCCTCGGTATTTGGAACAGGCAAATGCGAACGCAGCAGTTTCCTACCTCGCAAGCCGGTTCGGCCCTGGCGTTACCAACCTAGGCCAACTTGGCCAGCTTGCCGTCCAGTCACCGGCAGACGTAGAGGCTTTTCTAGATCAGCAACTCACGGTCGGGCGAATTGCTGCCTGGGCCGCTGAAAATCCTCAACGCCTCTCCGAGCTCCAGCGAATAGCAGGTGGAGAACCTCAGCCGCCCTCCCCGTCTGAGGCCCTGAGAGCCCTTCAGGCAATTGAGTCCATCGACTCTGATCTTGCGGGGGCCTTGTCTGAACTCCTGAGCCGATCCCCAAGCCCTAAGGCTCGCCTGGAGACCCTTGAAGCGCTGACCAACAGTACGGAGGGGAGGGAGGCGGCAGGGGTAATCCTGGGTCGTCGTGCTGCCGACCGACTGCAAGACGCAAGATCGGCTGTCGCGAGCTACCAACAACTTCTGGAACAACCCGATTCGACCGAGACGACCTTCCAGAGGTTTATCGAAGAGCACCTCTGGCTACTGGGCCTTGACTACGTCCGGATGCGCCCGCAACACGATGTGCCGCGAGGATCCCTTGACTTCGTTTTGGAGAGGTTCGACGGGTTCCACGATCTTCTTGAGTTGAAGAGTCCGCAGGACTCAATCATCGAGGCGCCAGATGTCGCCGACGGAAGACCTCTTTCGGCTAGCAAGTTCAGGCTTAGTTCAGCCTTGGCGAATGCACTCGCACAAATTCACGTGTATCGAGATCTCCTGACGTCGCACCCTGAGCTAATGGAAAGCCAGTACGGATTGCCCCACAGTCGGGATCCCAATGTAGTCATTGTCATCGGCCGAGGAGAACTTCTTCCACCCCACCGCGCAGTCGTTCTGAGGGAGCTAAATAGGTCCCTTCACCGGGTTGAAGTAGTCCCTTACGATCAGCTCGGCCATCGCGGCACCGCAATCCTCGACTCAATTCAGAAGTATTGGGCCGCCACGCCAGCGGCTGCTACATAGCGTGACGCAACAACTCACTGCCACGGAGCGGGCTGAGCTCCCGACGAGGTCCTTCCCTCCCCGCTTGGGAAAGGTCTTCCTTTACGTCTATCGGATCTCTGACTTTGACCTTGTGGCTCCCCCCTGGAAGGCGCTTCATCGTCGAGTAGCCCGCAGCACAAATGCCGCCGGGCTTTCCCACAGCACCCCAGCTCATCGAGATCACGACAGCAGCCTGACAGCAGTGAGAGCCGGTTATTTGCCGTTAGGTACGCACTTGGTATAGGTTTCAGCACAATGGCCACTCAAGAAGTCTCGGTCGCGGCGCCGCTTTGGCCACTTGTCGACATTCGGGTAGAGGATCTCTTTGGGGATCGGAGTTTCGGGCTCGCCCTAGATCCCATGGCAACCGTGCTGACGGGTGAAAACGGCAGTGGGAAGTCAACCCTCTTAAAAGCAACCGATCTTCTTGCGAAGGAGCGGTGGGCAGAGTTTTCGCGACTTCCTTTCAGGACGCTCACGCTGCGCTTTAACGATGGCACGGAAATGACTGCGGAGAACGTTGAAGGGGGTGTTCAGATCCGCAGCCATGGCGAAACGTGGACTTTTGATCGGGATACCGCCGCACAATTCGATCCCCACACCCTTAATCAACTTCGACGTAGAGCCAACCTGCGGATCCGGCACGGAGTCGGTCAGGGTCAACAATTCCTCGTGAGAGGGCACGACCTAGACCCCGAGGACGAATTTGCGAACATCGTCGCCCCAAAGTGGCTGACTGACCTAGTGAGCCGTTTTACCACCAAGTACATATCCGCGCGACGTTTGGAGCATCGCCTAAGGCCGGACCCCCGAACTCCATCAGACGATACGCCGACTCCAGTAGTCGAGCAGTACGCTGAGGAGCTTGGATCACGCATGCGTGATCATCTCTCCGCATATGCAGCGGAGTCACGCAAGCATGAGCGGAACCTTCCCGCACAAATTGTTCAGGCGATGCAGAGCGAGCCTGAAAGCGCAAGTGCTCTCGCTCAGGATGTTGAAGATCTTCAGGGTGAGGTTCGAGACTTGGCGGATTCTCTCGCTCGTGTTGGTCTCCTCTATGAGGATCCGGAACAACAACTTGCCCAATACCCACAAGGCAAGACCGAGATTCTGCTGGCCGTCCGCGAGGTATATCGGGTTGCGCGCCAGCGTCTTGAACAGCTAACGGGTCTTAGGACTGACCTTGAATTTTTTGTGTCTTTCCTCAACAGCCGGCTGTCTGGCAAGCGAATCGAGCTGAATAAAGAGCATGGAATTTCGGTGCTCTTAGAGAACGGCGAGATGATTTCTCCCAGGCAACTGTCATCGGGCGAGCAGCAACTCCTTGCTCTCGCTTACCAACTGCTTTTTGGAACGGCACCAAATTCAGTGGTCTTACTAGACGAGCCTGAGTTGTCCCTGCACGTTACGTGGCTTAAGGGGTTGCTATCAGCCTTCTTAGAGATGGCTGAAAAACGAAGACTTCAGTTCATTATCGCCACCCATGCTCCGAGTGTCTTCCTCGGCCACAATGAGCTTGAGCAATCCCTCGATCTAGTCGAGTGAGTTTACTTTCTCACATTACCCCGAGCGACCGTGCCGGGGAACTTCTCTTGATCGTTCGTCGCCTGCGGAAACGCACTGGCGAAGAGGTGGTACCGGTGCTCGTCGTCGAGGGCGCATCTGACGAAGAGGTGCTAGGAGAGTTATGTGTGCATGGAACTCAGCAGGTTTTTGCCGCCGGGAACCGAGAACTCGTCGAGCAGTTGATGCGCCATATTCGATCCGAACCGATAGACGGCTGTGATTGCCTCTATCTCATTGATTGCGATAGCTACGGAAAGACGCCTGATCTCTGCGAAGCTGCGGATTTAGTTGTATCTGAGACTTGTGATTTGGAGTCAGACCTAGTTCGACTTGGAGCAGCAGAGAGGCTGGCCAAGCGCTTTGCTAGCTCCGATTCTGACGCGAGAGGTCTGGTGAACAGAGCATGTGCCTTGTCGCTTCCCCTTTCGATAGTACGGAGAGCCGCATTCCGCTGTTCCGTTTCCATGCGACGGCGTGGGCATCAATTCCGGATGGCTGACTTTTCTGATTTGCAGCTTTCCACCTGGGATGAGGCAACTCCAACTGAGGGGGAGGTGCTTGAGTCGGTTGCGTCTGAGCTCGGGTGGCCGGCTCCCACCCAGGAACAGGTTGAGAATGCATTGCCGCAGATCCCCCGTGATTTTGACCGAACGACTCTCGGAAAGGACGCGATTGATGCCTTGTTCTGGCTGCTGAAACGCGAGGGCAAAGGGGAGGTCCGAGGCTGGAACCTCGCCTTCTTTTATAAGGCCGTAGCAGGAGAGTTGCGCCTAGACGACCTTGACCGGTGGGAGGTAGGACGCCGATTCAAAGCGTGGGAGTCGGCATCTGGCCATACCCTAATGAAGTCGGAGAGCTAGGGCGAAGCTACAAATCCTCATCCAGAACCCAGGGACCTCTACCCGATGGCAGCACGAATATTGGCGAAACTGACTCCAACTGGATGGGTATAACGCGCCAGCATCGTCTCTACCCGATGTCCAGCGACCTCGGCTAGGTCGGCATCATTGACAGCAGCGGCTCGCAGCTGCGTGACGTAGCTATGCCGGCACTCGTGGGGGCGGATGTCTAGGCCAGAGGCTTCCTGGGCCGGCTTCCAGACATCGCGGTAGAAGGTCCGCTCGCGCCTGAGGCGGCCGCGGGGGGTTGGGAAGAGGAGCTGGCAGTCGGGGCCGTTGAAGTTGATCTGGGCTTCGAGCATCCAGGCGAGGGTCGCGGGAACGGGAACAACGCGGCCAGCCTCGGGCTCGCCGTGGTCGGTCTTCGTGCCCTCGAGGATCTGGCCCTCGTGGGCGGTGCGGCGGACCTGGAGGGTTTCGCCGTTGAAGTCTTCCCGCCGTAGTGGCAGCACCTCCCCCAGCCTCAGGCCGCAGTCGGTGAAGACGCGGACCATCGCCTCGTAGCGGCCAGCCGCCTTTGCGAAGCGGTGCATTTCCTCGAAGCTGAAGACGCGGATTGGCCTTGGTTTTTTCTTCGCTCTCGGGTCGTTGGCTCGAATGCGGACGCCCTTGAAGGGGTTGAGATCGCAGACTTCATCCGTGATCGCGTCCTCGGCCATCGCCGAAAGGGCGCGAAGGATGCCGACGGCTCCGGTGGTCGCTCGACCTTCGGTCCTCAGCATGTGGTCGATCAAGGCGAGCGTGTGACGCCGACGCAGCTCGCGGAGCGGCCAGTCCTTCAAGGGGATGCTTTCGATCTCTACGTCGGCAACCCGGCTGATGCGGTGGTCGTTCGTCGCGTTCGTGCGCTCGGATCGCGGGTGGCGCTCGGTCCAGGTGGCGGCATAGTCGCCGAGCGTGTCGGGGCGATCCGAAAGCCCGTAGGCCTCGTCGATGGCTTTCTGCGCGTCGGCCTTCCGCCTGAAGGTGCCTTTGCAGCGGTTCCAGGTCGGCTTCGCGATGTGGCGCTTGCCGTCGCGGCCGGTGTAGCGCGCCATCCACACGATCTCGCCGGAGGGGTTGCGGCGTTTGATCGGCCTCTCGCGCCTCATGCCGCCTCCTCCCTGCGCTGTTCAAGGAAGGTCTCTACATCGGCCGGGTCGATCCGCCTAGATGCGCCGAGCTTGTAGCTGGGCAGCTCGCCGCGCCTGATCCAGTTGCGGACGGTGCGGTCGCTGACGGCGAGGTAGGCAGCGAGGGTGCGCTCGGTGAAGAAGGTCGGCCCGCCTAGCTTTGCCTGCATGTCCTCCTTGCCACCGGAGAGGGCGATTTGCACGGGGTGACTTGCCGCCATGCCCCTTCTGTCCGGCGAGGTGCACGGCTGCATCGGAATCCGACTGAAGGTCAGACTCCTCCCGGCCCTCCTTAAGGGCGGCCTCCGCACGGCGAAGCCGTGCCACAATCGGCCGCCCGGAGGGACGGGAGGCGCGGCTTGGAAAAGCCGAATCCGGAGGGTTCGTAGTGTGTCGGGGCTTCGAAGGAGCTCCAGGGAGGCTGGGGTGATAGTGCGTGAGGGGGTCACGGTCGCTACTCGGAGAAGCGCTTCAGGATCTCGGCGTCTTCTTCCAGTCGCTTTCTCAGGAGCTGCTTGAAGTCGGGATCGGTGCGGCGGGTGGTGATGAAGTGCTGAATGGCAGCGCGGACCAACTCCGAGGGCGTAACTCCTTCGATCCGCGCGAGCGTGGCGATTTCGCCCGCCAGCTCAGGAGGAAGTCGGACGCTCATTGCTTTTCCGGCCGACATGATCAGGCCGGGATCGCGACGCAGAAGCTGCCAGGACGACTCGGCGCGGCGGCCACCCACTCGATCCCCCACAGCAGATCGTCGGCTCTTACTTCGAGGGCCGATATCAGCTTGACGAGCGTGTCTACGCGTGGCAGGCGCCGCCCATTCTCGACCAAGCCGATCTCCGTGCGGTGAACCGAGCAAAGCGCCGCCAGCTCTTCCTGGGAATAGCCAGCCCGGCGACGCGCCATGAAGAGGTTGCGGCCGAAACGTCGCGCTGCCTCGCCGCCCATCAGACCTCCTCCAGTTCGTAGAAGAGGATTGCGGCCCTGGTCGGGAGAACGAAGGTGCCGTTGCGGTGCATGAGCCCGCCGGCCACGAGATCGTTGACGGCCCGCTCTATGCGGTCTCGCTCAGAGAACTCGGGCGCTACAGCGGTCATCTCCCGCACTACCTCGTCGAGCGTCAGCGCCTGGGGATAGAGGGAGAGAACCTGTCTCAGAACGCCCGCCTGGTCGCGGGCATCCAGGGCGGCGGTGGTTGCGGCGCACTCATCGTCGCCGCTACTAGGCTTGTTGCGCATGGGAAGCATTCCTTCCTGTGCCATGCCCCCGGCTGTTCGCGCAGCGCGGGGGCGCTTTTCGTCTTAGAAACTCAGGTTAGCATCTGCTGTCGAGAATATCTAGACAAGGTTCCTATTCGCCTTTGATGATCTGTGCGATGCGGGAACGGTGCAACCCGACCTCCTCGCCGATCTCCCGCAACGACAGCCCTTCCTTCTGAGCCTGGGCGAAGGCTTTACGCCGTGCCCGCTGGGCCGCGTCGGATTCGCGCTCGAACTGCTTCTGCGCGGCACGAACGGCTTTGCGAGCTTCGGTCTTCTCCTGCGGCATCGCCGAGACCCTATTGCCCGTCGCAGGATGTGACCAGGATGTGACACAGACGCGCCGGAATCGCCAGGACGCCGCCGGAACGCCGATTCGGCACTAGGCCGAAGACTTGGCTCTGCACCGCGCAATCCGCAGCACGGCCCGGAACACGAAGGAATGCGCCCGACCGGATTCGAACCGGCGACCTTCGGCTTGAAAGACCGACGCTCTTTGGGCCCCCGAAAGGACCCGTTGACCACTGAGCTACGGGCGCTCGACTGGAACGATACCCGCGCAATGGGTTTTGAGCATCCTCGGCGCGGCTAGAGTCATTCGGATGGAGCTGGGGATCGAGGGAAAGGTCGCCCTGGTGATGGGCGCGAGCAAGGGGATCGGGCGCGGGGTCGCTGCTGCTCTGGCGCGGGAGGGGGTGCGGGTCGCCCTCGCCAGCCGGTCGCGGGAGCGGCTCGAGGAGGCAGCGGGGGAGATCGAGGGCGCCTCAGTCTTCGTCGCCGATGCCACCGACCTCGACCGCCTGGCGCGGCTGCCGCTCGAGGTCGCCGAGGGGCTGGGGTCGGTCGACATCCTCGTCACGAACACCGGCGGGCCGCCGCCCGGCGGGGCGCTCGACCACGGCTTCGAGGAATGGGAGGACGCCTACCGCTCCCTGGTCCTGGCGCCGCGGGTGCTCGCTGGCACCGTCGTGCCCGGGATGCGGGGCGAGGGCTGGGGGCGGATCGTCAACGTCGGCTCGACGACGACGATCGAGGTCAACCCCGCTCTCAACCTCTCCAACGCGCACCGGATGGCGACCGTCGGCTTCCTGAAGACGCTGGCGCGGGAGGTCGCGGGCGACGGGATCACGGTCAACACCGTCGCCACCGGCCGCTTCGCCACCGACCGCATGGCCGAGCTCGGCGGCTCGATCGAGCAGGTCGAAGCGGCCGCCCGGGAGGAAGTGCCAGCTGGACGGCTCGGCACCGTCGAGGAGTACGGCGACCTCGTCGCCTTCCTCTGCTCCCAACGCGCCGCCTACATCACCGGCGCGGTGATTCCCATCGATGGCGGCCTACTCCGAGCAACCTGACACTGAGCGTGTAGGACCAAGCATGGGCGTGCCGGCGGCGAAGCGGCAGTGCTCTGCACGACGCGAAGCCGACGGTGCGGCCAGGCGCCGTGTCCTACGCGCTCAGCTCGCGCATCGCCGGGTAGATGATCACGTCCCTGAGCGTTTTCGCCCCGGTCATGATCATCAGCAGGCGGTCGATCCCCAGCCCGCAGCCGCTCGCCGGGGGCATCCCGTATTCCAGGGCCCGCACAAACTCTTCGTCGTGGGGATGCGGGTCGGGCTCCGCCCCTTTCTCCTGCCGTTCGCGCTGCTTGATGAAGCGCTCGCGCTGCTCGGCCGGATCGTTGAGGTCCGTCCCGCCGCCGACGATCTCCATCCCGGCGACGATCCCGTCGAAGGCCTCGCAGATGCGGGGGCTCTCGGGGTGGACCTTGACCAGCGGCCAGATGTCGATCGGCAGGTCGATTATGTAGGTGGGCTGGATCAGCTTCGGCTCGACGAACTTGCCCTGCAGCGTGTCGACGACGCCGGCCCAGTCGTCGTTCTCGTCGACCGCGTCGCCCGCCGCCTCGGCCAGCTCGTCCCGGCTCGCCTCGTAGATGTCGAGCCCGGTCTCCCGCAGCAGCTCGTCGCGCAGCCGCACCCGCGGCCACGGGGCCGCGAAGTCGATCTCGACCCCGTCGCGCTCCACCACCGTCGTCCCCATCACCTTCTCGACCACGCTCGCCACCAGGACCTCGATGAACTCCATGACGCCGTTGTAGTCGGCGCCGCCGACGAACATCTCCAGCATCGTGAACTCGGGGTTGTGCTGGGGCGACATCCCCTCGTTGCGGAAGAACTTGCCGAACTCGTAGACGTCCTCGAAGCCGCCGACGATCGCCCGCTTCAGGTACAGCTCGGTTGCCGTCCGCAGGAACAGCTCGCGGTCGAGCGCGTTGTGGTGGGTGACGAACGGCCGCGCCGCGGCGCCGCCGGTCAGCCGCTGCAGCACCGGCGTTTCCAGCTCGACCCAGCCGCGCTCGTGCATGTGGCCGCGGATCGCGAACAGCAGGTCGTTGCGCTTCTTGAAGATCTCCCGCGAATCGGCGTTGGCCATCAGGTCGAGTTCGCGCTGGCGATAGCGCGTGTCCGGGTCGGAGATCCCGTGGAAGAGGTCCGGCGGGTCTTTCAGCGCCTTCGCCAGCAGCGTGCACTCGCGGACGCTGATCGCCAGCTGCCCGCGTTTGGTCACGCGCAGCGGCCCCTCGACCCCGACCAGGTCGCCGATGTCGAGCTCCTCGACCCGCGCGAACGCGTCGGTGCCCAGCACGTCGCGCCGCGCGTAGGCCTGGATCGTGCCGGTGATGTCGCGGACGTCGAGGAAGGCGGTCTTGCCGTGCCCGCGCTTGCCGGTCACCCGGCCCATCATCCGGTAGCTGAAGTCCTCGTGCTCGCCCTCCCCCAGCTCGGCCGGGTCGTGCTTCGCCTCGATCTCCTCGACGTGCGTCCGCCCCGGGAAGGCGTGCGGGTAGGGATCGACCCCCTCCGCCCGCAGGCGCTCGACCTTGGCCCGGCGCTGCTCCTCGGTGGAGACGGCGACCGAGCGGTCGCCCGGCTGCGGGGGCGCCTCCGCCCCCGTCGGCGCCTCACTCATCGTCAGCTCTTACCTCAGGGGGCGTAGCCGACGGTGACCCGGTCGTCACCTTCATAGTCCTGAAGGGTAGTCGCGTCGCGCAGAAGCTCGCGCATCGCCTGCCCGTGATGGGTGTCGTGCTCCATCGCCAGCTTCCAGCCCGAGGGCGTTTCGGCGATGACGCTGCGGATCACGCCGAGGCCGTCCTCGCCGCAATCGCCGGTCACCGCCATCCGCGGCTCCTTCTGGATCTCCGGGGAGCGCTCGAAGATGGTCTCGTCGGTGACGTAGGGCATGTTGGCGATCACCAGGTCGACCGCTTCGGCTTCGACCGACTCCGGCAGGCCTTTGCCCACCGTAACGTCGAGGTCGAGCCCGAGCCGCTCGGCGTTCTCGCGCGCGGCTTCGACCGCTTCCGGCGAGAGGTCCGAGGCGGTCACCTTCAGGTCGGGGCGCTCCGAGAGCAGCGCCAGCGCGATCGCGCCGGAGCCGGTCCCGATCTCGTGCACGCGCGCCCCCTCGGGCAGCGTCGTGCCGACCTCGACCAGCAGCTCGGTCTCCCGGCGCGGCCAGAGCACGCGCTCGTCGACGTAGATCTCGAGGTTGCGGAAGGGGGCGCGGCCGAGGATGTAGGCCATCGGCTCGCGCTCGACCCGGCGCTGGACGTTGCGCTCGATCTTCTCCGCGGCCTCGGCACCGACCTCGCCGGCGCTCTCGACGCTCAGTTCGCTGGGCGCGACGCCTAGCGCGTCGGCAACCAGGATTTCGGCCTCGGTGCGGGAGTCCTCGACCCCGGCGGCGGCGATCCGCTCTGCCGCGTCGTCGAGGATCGCGCCCACCGTGCGAGCCGAGGGCCCCTCGCTCTGAACGTCAATAGCCGCCATTACCGCCAATCCTCCCTGTCAGTACCGCTCCAAAGATTTTGCGCAAGATACCAGTGATACGAGGCTCGCGTGAGTACCTAGGCGTGGGCGCGAGCCACCCCATTCGCCGCCGGCCGCCCGATGCCTCCGTAGCGGCGGCTCACGATAGCGATCCAGAGCGCCCCGGCGGCCATCATCGCCAGGCTCTCCAGCTGCGCCTGCGTCAGCCCCAGAGCCGCGTCGGCGTTGCGCCGGAGGAACTCGACAGCGAAGCGCTCGGTCCCCGCGTAGAGGAGGTAGATGGCGAAGAGGATCCCCGGCCGCACCCGGTCGCGCAGCTGCCACAGCATCCAGGCGCCGAAGCCCATCGCCAGCGTCTCGTAGACCGGGGTCGGGTGGACGGCCTGGTCGGTCGGCACCGTCCCGTCCGGATACGACATCGCCCAGGGGCCGTCCCAGGTCTTGCCGTAGTCGCCGTCGCCGGAGAGCTGGCAGCCGCAGCGGCCGATCGCGTAGCCGAGCGCCAGCGCCGGGGCCGCCACGTCAAGCAGCGCCAGGCCGAGGAAGCCGCGGTACCAGGCCCAGAGGAGGACGGCGACGGCGCCGCCGATCGCGCCGCCGTACCAGGTCAGACCGGAGCCGCTGAAGATGTTGCCGAGAAGGTCGTCCTTGACCTCGCTGTAGTTGTCGACGATGAAGTAGACGCGGGAGCCGACGATGCCGCCGACCAGGGCCGAGAAGCCCATCTCATACGCCCAGTCCGGCGGCTTGCCGATCTCTTCGAAGCGCTTCCAGATCAGCGCGCCGGCGGCGAGGAAGGCGAGCGCGAACATCAGGCCGAAGGTCTGAAGCGTCACCGGGCCGAGGTGGATCTCGGGGTACATCGCTCAGGCCCCCGGGAGGCGGCTGCCGACCGGATCCATGGGGACGATCCCCGGCTCGGCTTCGACCCGCTGCAGCCAGGCCAGCACCGCCGGCAGCGGCTCGAGGTCGAAGCCGGCCTCGTGGGCGACGTGGGTATAGGCGAAGAGGGCGATGTCGGCGATCGTCAGGGAATCGCCGACGAAGTAGTCGCGCTCGCGGAGGTGCCGCTCCATCGCCTTCAGCGCCACCCGCCCCTCGGCCCGCCTCTCCTCGAGTCCCGCCGGCGGCGCCAGGCTCTCGGGCGCGATCGAGTCCCAGAAGCGGACCACCGCCAGGCCCGGCTCGTGCTTGTACTGCTCGAAGAACATCCATTGCAGCACCCGCGCGCGTTCGTAGCGGTCGCCGGGCAGGTACTTGCTGCCCTCGGCGAAGTACCAGAGGATCGCGTTCGACTCCGCCAGCGGGCGCCCGTCCTCCAGCACCACCGTCGGCACGTTCAGCGTCGGGCTGAGGCCGCCGAGCACCTCCAGGCGCTCGGAGTAATCGACCACCGACAGCTCCCGCCGCTCGTACTCGATCCCGAGCATCCCGAGGATCAGCCGCACCTTGTGGCAGTTACCGGAGAGTGGGTTGTCGTAGAGGGTGAGCGGCACGGGCGTTCTACTCAGGGTCTCAGGCGAGCAGCATCTCCAGCAGCGCCTTTTGGGCGTGCAGCCGGTTCTCGGCCTGGTCCCAGACCGCCGAGCGGTCGCCGTAGAGGACCGCGGCGGAGATCTCTTCGCCGGGATGGGCGGGCAGGCAGTGGAGGACGATCGCCCCCTGCTTGGCGACGGCAAGCAGGTCGGCGTCGAGCTGGAAGGGAGCGAGGTCGGCGCGGCGGCGCTGCGCCTCGGTCTCGTCGCCCATGCTGATCCAGACGTCGGTATAGAGGGCGTCGGCGCCGGCCGCGGCGGCGCGCGGGTCGGCGGTGAGCTTCGCCCCGTGCCCCTCCTCCAGCTGGTAGCCCTCCGGCGCCGCGACCACCACCTCGACGCCGGCCGGCCCGCCGAGGATGGCCAGCGAGCGGGCCACGTTGTTGCCGTCGCCGACGTAGGCGAGGCGCAGGCCCTGGAGGTCGCCGAAGCGCTCCCGCATCGTCAGCAGGTCGGCGAGAGCCTGGCAGGGATGGTGCAGCGGCGTCAGCCCGTTGACGACCGGCACCTCGGCCGCCTCGGCCAGGGCGGCCACCGTCTCGTGCGAGCCTGAGCGGATCACGATCGCGTCGACGTAGCGGGAGAGGACGCGGGCGGTGTCGCCGATCGACTCGCCGCGTGAGAGCTGCAGTTCGTCCCCGCGCAGCATCACTCCGTGGCCGCCCAGCTCGGCGACTCCGACGTCGAAGCTGATCCGCGTCCGCGTCGAGGGCTTTTCGAAGACCAGCGCGATGCTGTGACCGGCGAGCGAGTCGCGACCGACGCCCTCGCGCCGTCCCGCTTTCAGCTCGGCCGCACGGTCGAGCAGCTTGCCGAGCTCGAACGCGCCGAGCTCTTCGCCGGTGAGGAAATTCATCAAGGGTGCGCTCCGCTTCGCTTCGCGATCAACAAGCTGCCGGATACTACGGCGGATGGAGCTGACGGCACTGAGCTGGAACCTCTTCCACGGGCGCGACTTCCCGCCCGACCCCGGGCTGCGCACCTGGCGCTCGCGGCTGTTGCGCCTCGAGCAGCGCAACGCGACCCACGTCCAGGTCAACCGCGATCTCACCGAGGAGTTCGCGACGCTGCTCTCGCAGGCCGAGTGGGACGTGGCGATGCTGCAGGAGTGCCCGCCGCGCTTCGCCGGGCCGCTGGCGCGCGCCTGCAGGGCGGAGTCGCACCGCACGCTCACCTCGCGCAACTCCTTCGGCGCCCTGCGCGGCCTGCTGGCGCGGCAGAACCCGGACCTGATCGCCTCCGGCGAGGGCGGCTCCAACCTGATCCTGGTCCGGGTCCCCGGCAAGCTCGGCGGCATCGCCGAGCGACGGGAGATGGCGATCCACGAAGGCGAGCCGGAGCGGCGGGCGATGGGATTCGTCCGCACCGCCTCCGGCCTCTGCATCGCCAACCTGCACGCCACCAACGACTGGCCGCAACTGGCGGCTGCGGACGTCGAAAAGGCGGCCCGCGCCGCGCTCGCCTGGGCCGCGGGCGCGCCGCTCCTCTTCGGCGGCGACCTCAACCTCCGCCCGGGCAAGAACCCGCGGGTCTTCGAGCGGCTGCGTGAGGAGTTCGGTCTGGCCCCGCCGACCGCGCCGGACGCGATCGACCACATCCTCTGCCGCGGTCTCGACGTGCTGGAGCACCCGACGCGCTGGCCGGCCGAGAAGCGGGAGCTGCCGCTGGAGGGACGGGCGCTGCGGCTCTCCGACCACGCACCCGTGCAGGCACGTTTCCGCGCCGCCGAGCCACACCTCCTGCCGAATTGAGATAGTCGGGTCCCACCAGCTGGACAACCGACAACGGAGGCAGACCTAGATGGCGGACAAAAAAGCGACCGGCAAAGGCAGCAGCAAAAAAAGCAAAGCGAAAGCCGGCGCGAAATCGAAAACGTCGAAAGCCACCAAATCGACGAAATCGAAAGCCAAAGGCAAAGCGACCAAAGCGAAAAAAGCGACTCGCAAAGCTGCCAAAAAAGCTTCCTCGAAATCGAAACCCAAATCGAGCTCAAAATCTTCCTCGAGGAAAAGCTCGAGAGGCAAAGGCTCCAGCAAAGCGACGACCGGTCTCGACAAGAGCGTCGCCCAGTTCCGCGAAACGCTCGAGCAGAACGTGACGCTCAGCCGCGACCGCATCCAGGACGTCGTCGACGACGCCGTCAAACGCGGCCGGATGACCCGCACCGACGCCGAGAAACTGCTCTCCGAACTGGTCAAACGAGGCAAGAAACAGCGTGACTCGCTGATCAAGGAACTCGAACGGCTGGTCAACCAGGCGCGCAAAGCACTGCCATAAAGCGGGGGGAACAGCTCGAGCTGGAGATCGACTCGCTCGCCTTCGGCGGGCGAGGGATCTCCCGCAGCGACGGCCTCGTCGTCTTCGTCACCGGAGCGCTGCCGGGGGACCGGGTCCGCGCCGAGGTGACGAAGGCGAAGAAGCGGTTCGCCGAGGCCCGCTCGGTCGAGCTGCTCGACGCCGCCGCCGACCGCCTGCCCGACGTCTGCGTCCATGGCGGTGAGCCGTGCCCGGGGGCGCCCTGGCAAGGCCTCCCCTACGAGCGCCAGCTCGCCTACAAGCAGGAGCAGGTCGGCGAGGCGCTGGGGCGGATCGGCGGCCTGGAGGGCTACGAGCTGGAGGAGATCGTCCCGGCGGCGGAGCAGTGGGGCTACCGCAACAAGCTCGAATACTCCTTCGGCGAAAGCGATGACGAGCTGGCGCTCGGCTTCCACGCCCGCGGCCGCTGGGACCTGATCGTCGACGTCGACGACTGCCACCTAGGGACCGCCGCCGGCAACGAGGCGCGGAACGCGGTCCGCGAGTGGGCGCGGGCGGAGGCGATCCCGGCCTTCGACCGCCGCTCCCAGCGCGGCGTCCTCCGCAACCTCGCGGTGCGCGAGGGACGGCGGACCGGTCAGGTCCAGACGCGGCTGGTGACGGTGAAAGCGCGCTTCCCGCGACCACCGGTCGACCTGCACACGATCGTCGAGGGCAACGCCGGCGGCAGCGAAGGCCCGACCGGAGTGCTCGGCGAGGAGCGGCTGCGGGAGGAGCTCTGCGGGCTGCGGCTGGAGATGTCCCACGGCGCCTTCTTCCAGACCAACACCGAGATGGCCGAACGCCTCTACGCGACCGCCGCCGAGTTCGCGGGCCTGAGCGGGCGCGAGCGCGTCTTCGACCTCTTCTGCGGGATCGGGACGATCGGGCTGACGATGGCCGGGCAGGCCGGTGAGGTCTGGGGCCTGGAGATCGTCCCCGAGGCGATCGAAGACGCCGAGCGGAACGCCCGCCGCAACAAGATCGAGAACGTCCACTTCATGGCGGCCAACGCGCGCACCGGGGTGCGGCCGCTGGTCGAGAAGGCCGGCGAGCCCGACGTCGTCGTCGTCGACCCGCCCCGGGCCGGGCTCTCGCAGAAAATCGTCCGCCGGGTGCTCGAGTGCGAGGCGCAGAAGATCGTCTACGTCTCCTGCAACCCGACCACGCTCGCCCCCAATGCCGCCCAGCTCGCGGAGGCCGGTTATAGATTGGCGCGCGTGAGGCCGGTCGACATGTTCCCCCAGACCCCGCACATCGAGTGCGTGGCCCTCTTCGAGCGCGACGCGAAGCGCCGGAGCGCCGCGGTCGCCGATCCTGCGTTGGCCACGGCGACTGCGAACGGAGGAGACGGGGGCTGATGGCAGGCCGCGCGTTCGGAGTGGCGGCGGGACTGGACCCGGAGGTGGCGCGGCCGCTCGCGGCCCGCTGCGCCGAGCTCGGCTACGGCTCGATCTGGTCGAACGACCACCCCGGGGCCAAAGGGCTGGGGACGCTGGCGGAGTTCGCCGCCGCGCCGGAGATCGAGCTAGGGGTCGCCGTGATCGCCCTCGACCGCACCCCGCCCGCGCAGATCGCCGCCGACATCGAGCAGTTCGGCATCGACCGCTCGAAGCTCTGGCTCGGCGTCGGCGCGGGCTTCACGAAGAAGCCGCTGACGAAGATGCGCGAGGCGCTGCCGGAGCTGCGCGAGCTGCTGCCCGGGGTGAAACTGGTTCTCGCGGCGATGGGCCCGAAGATGTGCGAGCTCGCCGGCGGCTCCTACGACGGAGTCTTCTTCAACTGGATGACCCCCGGCTTCGCCGCCGGCGCCCGCGAGAAAGTCGAGGCCGGCGCCGCCTCCGCCGACCGGCCCACTCCCCCCGTCTTCGGCTACGTCCGCACCGCCGTCGGCCCCGACGCCGCCGGCCGCCTCGCCAAGGAGGAGTCCTTCTACCGCGACCTCCACAAGGGCTACCGCGACCACTTCGACCGCCTCGGCGAGCCCGAGGGCACCGTCGGCGTCGCCGCCCCCGAGAGCGCCGATGCCCAGCAGCAGCTCCGCGCCTACGAAGGCCCCCTCGACACCATCGTCGTCCGCGGCCTCGCCTCGGCCAGGGTCGACCCGATGACCACCCTCGCCGAGGCCGCCGCTCCGCAGTCCTGATCCGCACCAGACTCAGCGCTCGCTGAGTTTTGGGCCCTACAGCGCCTCAAATTCAGCGAGCGCTGAGTTTTGCTCCCCTCCCTATAGGGGGTACATGTCAGCAACCTAGGGGGTACATGTCAGCAACCGCAACGCGCCAGGAGGAACCATGGACTTCAAGAAGCTCGCCGACAAAGCCAAAGACACGATCGACAAGCGCGGAGGCATGGACAGCCTCAAAGCCGACGCCGAGGAGCTGAAAAAGGTCGCCAAGGGCAGCGGCAGCCTCGGCGACAAGGCGAAAGCCGCCGCCGCCGCGATCAAAGATCCCGGTGCAAGGGGTGACGCCGAGAAGCGCGAGCGGAAAGAGCAACCCGAGGGCGAAATGCACCCCGCCAGGCACGCTGGCGACCCCACCGACACGCCGCGCAAAGGCGGCCCGCCGCACGGCGGCTAGGTCGCGAGGAAATCCGAGGGAGCGCAGATCGGGGCGCCGCCGCCGATCTCCAGCAGGTGTGAGTCGCCGGTGACAAGGACCGCCTTCTGCGCGTAAGCGAGAGCGAGCAGGTACTCGTCCTTCGGGTCAGGGCACGACAACGGCGCAGGCTGGTCGGGATCGCGCGCGAGGGTTCCCTGTCTCCCGATGAAGGCGAGGTAGTCCGCCACCTCCTCCACCGTGGCGTACCGGCGGAACTTCTTCCGGAGCAGCACGGTCTCCAGCTCCTCCAGGAGCAGCGGAGAGATGATCAGCTCGAATCCCGCCCCGTGAGCCCGCGCCAAGAGCATTCCCGGAGGGCCGGTGGGCTTGATCAGAGCGGAGACCAGAACGCCAGGATCAAGTACCGCCCGCCGCACCTTTTTCCCTGCGCATCGCGTGCAGCTCCTCGTACGCCAGCGCGAGCCCGTCGTCGTCTCCTGGCACCGGTTTCACCCGCGCCCAGATGCGCTCCAGCTCATCGAGCCCGAGATCTCGCCTCAGCGATTCCTCGATCACCTCGGAGTCGCGCTTGCCGGTACGGGCAGCCTTGATTCGAACCGCCCGTAGGACCTCCTCGTCGACGGTCAGCGTGGTCCGCGTTTTCGGCATACTCGCACCTTAGCATCATGATGCAGCTATGCAGATGTCTCAGTACGGCGGCAGGTCGTCGTACCAGTCGCCGAGCTGCCTGAAGGCCCGCCAGAAGCGCTGTTTAGCGCCCTCTTCGTCGAGGGAGGCGTCGATGTCGGGGACGTAGAGGGCGTCGATGGTGGGGGTGAAGGCCTGGATCTCACCCTCGCGCTGCTCGATCGGGCGGGAGAGGGGGACGGAAAGGCCGTTGAGGATGCGGAGGGCGGGCTCGCCCATGACGACGACGATCTTCGGCTGCACGATCGCCAGCTCCTCGACCAGGCGGCCGACGCACTCGCCCGCCGCCAGGTCGGGCTCGGGGATCGGGCATTTGACGCAGAGGGTGCCGTAGACGACGAGGGGATCGATGCCGAGGCGCTTGAAGCTCTTCATCAGCGCGTTGCCGGAGCGGCCGTAGAAGGCGACCCCCTCCTCGATCTCCGAGGCCAGCGGCGCCTGCTTGAGCATGAAGACGTCGGCCTGCGGGTGGCCGGAGCCGAGGACCGGCATCAGCTTGCCGCGCGGGCAGTGCGCGCACTCGTGGATCTCGCGGTTCATCTGGTTGAGCTCGCGGATCGCCCGCTCCAGGTACTTCTCTCGGATCTCGTCGTCGATGCTGCGCATCGGGGCGTTCTTTGACGGGGCGGGCGCGGCTCCTTTGCGACGGTCCGTCTGCATCAGGACTTGCTCGCCCGCCGCCCCTCTTTGCGCCGCCGCGGCCGCCCGCCGCGCACCGGTTTCGCATCCGGCACGCGCCGTTTCGGCGCCTTCGGCCGCCCCGTGGTCTGCAGGAACTTCAGGGTCTGGACGTAGACGAGGTTCTTGTGCTTGCGGGTGATGTCGGCGTCCCGCATCGCCTCGAGGAACTCGGCCGCACCGTCGAAGTCGTGGATCCGCTGCCGCACGCTGCCGAGCCCCTGGGCGACGTGGCTGTCTGAGCCGGCGGCGGGGACGATCCGGTACTTGCGGGCGAACCGCACCGCCTCTTCGTTGAACGAGGTCAGCGCCACCCGCGGATTGAATACCTCCAGCAGATCGATCTCCTCGACCATGTCCAGGAGGTGCTCGTAGTCGGGGACCGAGTGGAAGCGGTCGAACGGGTGCGGGACGTAGACGAGCCCGCCCTGGGCGCGGATCTCGCGGATCGTCTCCGCCATCGTCAGCCCCTTGGGGATCTTCTCCTCGAGGAAGAGGCCGATCACCTCCCCCTGCTCGGCGGTCTTCACCTCCTCGGCGACGATCACCTTGATGTCGCCCAGCTCTTCGGCCAGCTTGCGCGCCTCGATCGCCCCGGAGACCTCGTTGTGGTCGGTGACCGCGATCGCCCCCAGACCGCGGTCGCGGGCGGTGTTGACGAGGACGTCGACCGGGGTCGCGCAGTCGCCCGAGTGGTCGGTGTGCATGTGCAGGTCGACCTCGATCAGGGGCCGCTGCGAGATCCGCTCGCGGACCTCCGGGTCGCCCGCCGGGTCGTGCCGACGCGCCAGCAGCCGCCGGTAGATCGCTTCCAGCTCGTCTGCCGCCCGACTCCGGTCGTCTTCCCCGACCAGCTCGTAGCTCGCCGGGAAGAACCGCTCCAGCAGCTCCGCCGTCTCCGGCCGCGTAACCGTCCGCGCGTCGATCCGGCCGAAGAAGATCTCCACCAGCGGCCGCGCCACCTGGCTCGCGAGCACCCGCTCCCGCGGATCGTGGAAGGTGGCGACGTTGAGCGAGAAGGAGTGCCGCAGCGCCGCCGAGGGCGCGCTCGGCGCGAACGGGTCATGGACGTGGACGATGTCCAGCGGCCGCGATTTCAGCAGCCGTCTGACCGGGTCCCCGGTCTTGACCCGCAGCACCTCGTGCCCGCGCCGCTCCAGCTCCTCGGACACAGCCGTGGCGAACCGCGCCGCCGGGTTCACCCCCGTCCGGCGGACGGGGAAGACCTGGGCGATCGAGAGCGGTTCGGAGGCCACGGGGTGCAGGATAAGAGCCCAGAAATCGGCGAGACCGCAAAAACCCGTCTACAACACGGGTTTTTGCGGTCTCGGGTACTGAGGCTTGGGTTTGAAGCTAGGCCGAGGCCGTCGCGGAGGTGTCGCCGGCCGGCTGGCCCGGCAGGCTCTTGCCGCGGGCGTTGGCGAGGATGAACTCCTCGGTCTGCTCGCGCGCCTCGTCGTCGGGCCGCTGGCTGTGCGGACTCTTCATCAGGTAGCTGGAGGGCCCGTCGAGCTGGCCGGCGATGCCGTTGTTCAGCGCCAGCTTGATCAGCCGCACCGCGTCGATGACGACGCCGGCCGAGTTCGGGGAGTCCCAGACCTCGAGCTTCAGCTCGGCGGTCAGCGGCACGTCGCCGAAGGCTTTGCCCTCGAGCCGGATGTGCGCCCACTTTCGGTCGGTCAGCCACGGCACGTAGTCGGAGGGGCCGACGTGGACGTTCTCGGGCGGCAGCTCGTGCCCCATGATCGAAGTGACGGCGTTGGTCTTCGAGATCTTCTTCGAGTCCAGCCGCTCACGCTCGAGCATGTTGTAGAAGTCCATGTTGCCGCCGACGTTCAGCTGCGAGGTCCGCTCCAGGCGCACGCCGCGATCGTGGAACAGGCGGGCCAGCGAGCGGTGGACGATCGTCGCCCCGACCTGGCTCTTGATGTCGTCGCCGATGATCGGCAGCCCGGCCTCCTGGAAGCGCTTGTCCCAGTAGTCCTCGCGGGCGATGAAGACCGGCAGGCAGTTGACGAAGCCGACCCCGGCGGCGAGCGCCTGCTCGACGTACCACTTGGTCGCCTCCTCGGAGCCGACCGGCAGGTAACAGACCAGCACGTCGGCCTTGGTCTCCTTGAGGATGCCGACGACGTCTGCGGTTTCGCCCGGGGCCTTGGTGATCTTCTCTTTCAGGTACTTGCCGAGGCCGTCGTGGGTCATCCCGCGCTGGACAGTGATCCCCATGTTCGGGACGTCGGCGAACTTGATCGTGTCGTTCTGGCCCGACCAGATCGCCTCGCCGAGGTCTTTGCCGACCTTCTCGGCGTCGATGTCGAAGGCGGCGACGAACTCGACGTCGCGGACGTGGTAGCCGCCGAGTTCGACGTGCATCAGACCCGGGACTTCGTCGCCGGGATCGGCGTCCTTGTAGTACTGGACGCCCTGGATGAAGCTGTTGGCGCAGTTGCCGACGCCGACGATCGCGACGCGGACCTTCTCGTCCGTGCGGCCGGCGCCGTTCGTGTGGCCGTTTGCTCCGTTCTCACTCATGAATTTCGAAGTCCTCCTGGATTGCGCTGGGTGGCTGAAGACACCTGGCGGCTTCGCTGGTTACACGTCCCCAGCGTCGCCACCGTCGTCCTTGACGCCGGAGACCTCGCCGGAAAGCTCGTTTCTCACATGCCATACCCGCTGGAACGTCGTGAATATCGTCAAGGCGGCGATCGCATAGACCGCCGGGGCCAGCAGTTCGAAGTCGCCCAGACCGGCGCCCTTGGCGAAGATCAAGCCGACCGAAAGTATCACCACGCGGACCGGCCGAGTGGCCAAACCGACCTTGCATTCGACCCCCAGCGCCTCGGCCCGGGCGCGGGTGTAAGAAACCATCAGCGAGAAGAGCACGGCGACCACGCACATCGCCGCCGCGAAGTCGTCCCCGGTGGCGGCGAAGTAGCCGGCGACGGCGGCGAGGACGATCCCCTCCTCGATCCGGTCGAGGGTCGAGTCGAGGAAGGCGCCGAAGAGCGTCCCCTTGCCCGACATCCGCGAGTAGCGCCCGTCGAGCGTGTCCATCACCGAGCCGAGGACGAAGGCGACGCCGGCGAGGAAGAAGAGGCGCTGGGTGACGAGCGCGGCGGCGACGAGGTTGCCGGCCAGGCCCATCAGCGAGATCGCGTTCGGGGTGAGGCGGGACTCGATCAGCCGGTTGCGGGCGTAAGCCCGTAGCTCCTGCCCGTTACGGGCATTGCCGCGATTGCTGCGCCGCGGCGGCGCCGAGGGTCCCATCACTGCGTGAGGCTATTACGCCTCGGCCTCTCGTGGGGCGGGCGCTCCGCGGAAGGACCAGGCTTCGGGACGGGCCAGCGCCAGCCGGTAGGCGATGCCTGCGGCGGCGAGCGCCACCATCCAGCCGAGCGCGGCATCGACCCAGTAGTGGTTGGCGGTGACGATCGTCACCCAGGAGACCAGCAGCGGCCAGAACACCCACCACGCCTTTGACCACCAGTGCCGGCAGACCATCACCCCCGTGGCGCCGATCATCATCGCGAAGGCGCAGTGCATGCTCGGCACCGCCGCGTAGGGGTTGATGAACGACTTGGCCAGGGCCGAGTCGTGGTTGACCCCGGCGAAGGCGTTGAGGGTGTCGACGAAGCCGTACTCGGGGAACATCCTCGGCGGCGCCGTCGGGAACAGCGAGTAGCCGACCAGCGCCAGGCCCATCGAGACGACGAACATGTTGCGGACGAAGTAGTAGGACTCGTTGCGGAAGAGGTAGAGCCAGACCAGGAACCCGAGCGCGATCGAGAACTGGGCGTTGAGGTAAATCTGGTTGGCGAGGTCGATCAGGCCCTGGGCAGGTAAGAAGAATTCCTGCAGGCCCGGCTCGAAGAAGGTGTGGGTAGTTCGCTCGAGGTCGATCACCTGCTGGCCGTGGACCATCGCGACCGCCCTCTCGCCGTCGGCGATCCCGCGCACGAGGGTGTAGGCAAGGTCGACGGAGACGAGCACGACGACCTGGCGACCGAGGTCGCCCCAGCCCCTGGGAAGGCGGGCGGAGATGGCGGCGAAGGCACGGGACACGAACAACCGATTGTAGCCCGCGTATCACCGGCTCAATAGGGTGCGCGCCGTGGGCTGGAAGCGGCCGGACAGGCGAAGGGTGCGGGCGATTCGGGACCGCCTGCGGGAGATGTACGGGGTGCCGGCGGAGGAACCGCACGGGGACCCGGTGGGCGAGCTGGTGAAGACGGTCCTCTCCCAGCACACCAACGACCGCAACCGCGACGTCGCCTTTGCGCGGTTGCGGGAGCGCTATCCGAGCTGGGAGGCGGTGCGTGAGGCGCCGGTCGACGAGCTGGAGGAGGCGATCCGCCCCGGCGGCCTCGCCAGGCAGAAGGCACCGCGGATCCAGGCGATCCTCGAGCGGCTGGGCGACCCGCCCGACCTCGACTGGATCGAGACCGCCCCGCGCGAGGAGTCGCTTGAGTTCCTTCTCGGCCTACCCGGCGTCGGCCGCAAAACCGCCGCCTGCGTGCTGATCTTCACCTGGGGGATCCCGGAGATCCCGGTCGATGTCCACGTCCACCGGGTCGGCGGCCGCCTCGGCCTCTTCCCGGCCAAGGCCTCCTTCGAGAAGGCCCACGACGAGATGCTGGCGATCGTCCCGCCGGAGGACGCGCACGAGCTCCACGTCAACCTGATCCGCCACGGCCGCGCCGTCTGCCGGCCCAAACCCCGCTGCGGCGAGTGCGCTCTGCGGCGGATGTGCCCCTGGTACCGCGAAAACCGCGCGACCATTTGATGATCGGCCCCCCGGCGGGGTGCGACTGGGGGCGCGCCCGGCCGAGCGGATCAAGGACGCAGGGCGCAGCCTTTGCTGGCGGCAAAGGCAAGCCCGAGGACGCAGAGCCGCGAAGCGCCGGGTGCGTCATCCAGGCGTGCCTCGTTGGGGGGCCGATCATCTAGTATGCGCGCCGCCCAATGAGCAAGCGCACCTTCATCTGGTTCGGGGTCCTCGTCCTCGTCCTCGCAGTAGTCATCCCCTTCGCCGCTTTCCGCGCCAAGGGCGACGGTGAAACCGGCGAGGACAAGGTCCCGGCGAAGCTCAAGGACGCACAGTCCCTCTTCGTCACCAACTGCGGCACCTGCCACTCGCTCTACAGCGCCGGCACCGACGGCAACTACGCGCCGGACCTCGACGAACTGCTCGCGCCCAACGGCCCGCCCGAAGGGGAAACCCCCGAGGAAATCGAAACCGCCGAAGAAACGATCAAACAGACCGAAGGCCGGGTGCTGAACGCGATCGAACATGGCGTCGACAGCTCGACCACCCCGGGCCGGATGCCGGGCGGCATCCTCAACGAAGAGCAGGCGAAGGAAGTCTCCGAATTCGTCGCCCGCACCGCCGGCAACGGCTGAGACTCAGCTGAGAAACGAGGGGCAGGCGTGCTCGCCCGCCCCTCGCACTGTGCCGGGTCCCTAGCGCAGCAGCCAGAGGGAGCTGTAGAGCCCCGCGTGGTCGGAGTCCCAGAAGCCGTTGACCGGCTGGCGCCCGGTGACCGCGGAGGAGATCAGCTTCACCTTCTTCGGGTCGCGCGTCATCACGTGGTCGACCTGGTGGTCGAAGTCGGCGACGCTGCCGCCGGCCCCGACCGCCAGCAGGCTCGACTTGAGGCAGCACCCGAGCGGTTTGTCGGTGCTGCGCTCCCGCATCCCCGCTTTGACAAGGGCCTGGTAGGCCTGGCGGTCGCCCCCCTCGACGGTGTTGTCGTCGGAGTTGAGGTCGCCGACCAGGATCACCGGCAGGCTCGTCCTCGCCGGGCCGCCTTTGGCGACCAGCTCGCTCGCCTGCAGGGCACGGATGCTCGGCACCTGACTGGAGTCGTCGAACGCCTCCAGGTGGGTGTTGACGAAGCGGAACTTCTTGCTGCCGCGGACCTTGGCGTCGAGCGCGGTCCAGCCCCGCAGGACGTGCACTTCGACGCCGGAGAGCTGCACGGTCAGCATGTTGCTGAAATTGCCCTTCCGCGGGCGGCTGGTGACAACGCCGGCGCCGAGCCGGACCAGGATCACGTCGCGCATCGTCAGGCGGCCGTTGATCTCGGCGTCCTTGATCAGGCCGTTCGGCCCGTCGTTCGGCGCCTGATTCTCGTCAGCCGGCGCCTCGAAGTCGAACTCCTGCTGGACGACGGCGACGCGGTAGCGCTTCTTGCCCTTATTCAGCTGCGCCAGCAGTTCGGCCAGGTAGTCGTAGCGGACCGTGGTCGCGGTCGCGCCGGCGGTGCCGAGCAGCGGTTCGAGGCTCGGAGGGCCGGTCCGCCACAGCGCCACCTCCTGCAGGCCGACGAGGTCGGGCTTCTTCTTGTTGATCTCCTTCGCCAGCCCCTTCGCCCGCACGGGGAAGTTGTTGGCGGTGACGTCGCGGAGGATTTTCCCGTTCGCTTCAACGAATTCCTTGGTCGATTTGGCGGCGATCGCCGGCGTCAGGTCGGCTCCCAAATAGAGGTTCCGGGTCATCACGTTGACCTGGTGCCCCGGCCCGAACTTGGCGCCGGCGCTGCCGGCGAACAGGCCCAGGATCAGGATCAGGGGGACGGTCAGCGCCAGCAGAAGCGTGCTGCGAACGTAGTGAGCGCTTTTCGTGCAGTTCAAAGTCTCTTCCTCCTCGTCGGTTCCGGCCTCCCACAGCCTGCTCTTTCTCTAACCCGCTTCGGCCGCTAATGAATCGGCGCGCCGCAAAGATCAGCGCTTGAACTATTTCGACGATCTGCCATACTGCCACTTAGATTTTTAGAGCTTCAACAACCCAACTCAGCTGGAGGTAGGCGGAAAAGTGGCAAAGACGATCGGTATCGACCTCGGCACGACCAACTCGTGCGTCGCGGTGATGGAGGGCGGCGAGCCCACCGTTCTGGAGAACGCTGAGGGCGGGCGCACGACCCCCTCGGTGGTCGCGTTCAGCGAGAGCGGCGAGCGCCTCGTCGGCACCGTCGCCAAACGCCAGGCGGTGATGAACCCGGAGAACACGATCTTCTCGATCAAGCGCTTCATGGGCCGCAAGGAGGCCGAAGTCAAAGAGGAGGAGACGATCGTCCCGTACAAGGTCGAGGCCGGCCCCAACGGCGACGTGCGGGTCGATGCGCGTGGCAAGCAGTACAGCCCGCCGGAGATCAGCGCGATGATCCTGCAGAAGCTGAAAGCGGATGCCGAAGCGAAGCTGGGCGACACCGTCGACAGCGCCGTCATCACCGTTCCCGCCTACTTCAACGACGACCAGCGGCAGGCGACCAAGGACGCCGGCAAGATCGCCGGGCTGGAGGTGAAGCGGATCATCAACGAGCCGACCGCGGCCTCGCTCGCCTACGGGCTCGACAAAGAGGAGGCCGATCACTCGATCCTCGTCTTCGACCTCGGCGGCGGCACCTTCGACGTCTCCGTGCTGGAAATCGGCGACGGCGTCTTCGAGGTGAAATCGACCGCCGGCGACAACCACCTCGGCGGCGACAACTGGGACAAAGCGATCGTCGAGTGGCTGGTGGCGGAGTTCAAGCGCGACCAGGGTGTCGATCTCTCGCAGGACAAAAACTCGCTGCAGCGACTCTACGAGGCGGCGGAGAAGGCGAAGATCGAGCTGTCCTCGACCCAGGAGACGCAGATCAACCTGCCCTTCATCACCGCGGTCGAGGGGCAGCCGAAGCACCTCGACCTCAAGCTGTCGCGATCGAAGCTGAACGAGCTGACCGGCGACCTGCTCGACCGCGTGGTCGGGCCGGTGAAACAGGCGCTGGCCGATGCCGACACCGCGGTCGACCACGTCGTCCTCGTCGGCGGCATGACCCGGATGCCGGCGGTCCGCGAGAAGGTCAAGGAGCTGACCGGGAAGGAGCCGCACCAGGGCGTCAACCCGGACGAGGTCGTCGCCGTCGGAGCCGCGATCCAGGCCGGGGTGCTGGCCGGCGACGTCAAGGACGTGCTGCTGCTCGACGTCACCCCGCTGACCCTGGGGATCGAGACCAAAGGCGGCGTGATGACGAAGCTGATCGAGCGCAACACGACGATCCCGACGAAGAAGTCCGAGGTCTTCTCGACCGCCGACGACAACCAGCCCTCGGTCGAGATCCACGTCCTCCAAGGCGAGCGCGAGATGGCCGGCGGCAACAAGAGCCTGGGCAAATTCCAGCTCACCGGGATCCCCCCGGCACCGCGCGGGATGCCGCAGATCGAGGTCACCTTCGACATCGACGCCAACGGGATCATCAACGTCACCGCCCAGGACAAAGGCACCGGCAAAGAGCAGAAGATCGAGATCAAATCCGGCTCCGGGCTCTCCGACGAGGAAATCCAGAGCATGGTCTCCGATGCCGAGGCACACGCCGAGGAGGACCGCAGCCAGCGCGAGCTGGCGGAGGCGAGGAACCTCGCCGAGAACTCGGCCTACCAGGCGGAGAAAGCGATCGAGGAGGCCGGCGACAAAGTCGACGAGGCCGCCAAGGAGGACGTGCGGACGGCGGTCAAGGACGTCCGCGACTCGCTGGAGTCCGGCTCGAAAGAGGAGCTCGACTCCAAGGTCGAGGCCCTGAACACGGCGATGACCAAGGTCTCCGAGCAGATCTACGCCGCGGCTTCGGCCGAGGCTGCCTCGGAGGGGCCGACCGAGAACGGCGGCGGCTCCGACGAGGAGGAGGTCGTCGACGCTGAGGTGGTCGATGAGGAGGGCAAATGAGGTCTCCTGAGGACGAGCTTCGGGACGAGGGCGCTCAGCCCGAGAGACCGGGCGCAGGGCCCGCGGGTCCTGTCTCCGATGCCGGGCTCTCCCTGGCGGGAGAGTCCTCGGCATCGTCGCCACCCGCGGGAGAGGCGTCTGAGTCTCAGGCTCAGGCCGTCGAGGAGGACTTCGAGGAGCTGCTGGCCGACGCGAACCAGCAGAAGGAGGAGTACCTCGAACTGGCGAAGCGAACCAAGGCCGACTTCGAGAACTTCCGGAAGCGGGTGGCCGGTGACGTGCAGGCTGCCGCCGCTCGGGGGAGGGCTGAGGTCGCGCGGGAAGTGATCGACGCGGTCGACAACCTGGAGCGGGCGCTGGAGGCTGCGGACGGCGATGGCGAGGGGCTGCGGTCCGGGGTCGAGATGGTGCTGGGCTCGCTGCGGGAGACGCTGCAGCGGCAGGGCATCGAGGCCGTCGATCCGAAGGGGGAGAAGTTCGATCCCAACCAGCACGAGGCGCTCTCGACGATGCCGGTCGAGGGGAGCGAGAGCGGGACGGTGGTCGAGGTGATGCAGAAGGGCTACCGGATGGGCGAGCAGCTGATCCGGCCGGCCCGGGTGGTCGTGAGCGCGTAACGGAGGACTGTTGGCTGACGAGCTCTACAAGACGCTCGGCGTCTCGAAGAAGGCGACCGACGAGGAGATCAAGAAGGCGTACCGGAAGCTGGCCCGGAAGTACCACCCTGACCGCAACCCGGGCGACGCCGAGGCGGAGGAGAGGTTCAAGGAGATCTCCGCCGCCTACGACGTCCTCGGCGATCCCGAGAAGCGCAAGGAGTACGACGAGGGCGGCGTCTTCGCCGGCTTCGGCGGCGGCGGCGCGCCGTTCGGGACCGGCCCGGGCGGCTTCGGCGGCTTCGACTTCGGCGACATCCTCGGCGGCGTCTTCAATCGGGGCGGCGGCGGACGGGCGCAGGCGCAGCAGGTCCGCGGCCGCGACCTGGAGACCGAAGTCTCGCTCTCCTTCGACCAGGCGATCAACGGTTCCCAGATCAGCGTCACCGTGCCGAAGGCGAGCCGCTGCGGCACCTGCCACGGCAGCGGCGCCAAACCCGGCACCTCCCCCACCACCTGCCCGCGCTGCGAAGGCCGCGGCGTCGAGGCGCAGGGCCAGGGCTTCTTCTCGATCAGCCAGCCCTGCTCGCAGTGCGGCGGCTCCGGCCAGATCGTCGAGGACCCCTGCCCCACCTGCGGCGGCTCCGGCGTCACCCAGCAGACCAAGCGCTACAAGGTGAACGTCCCCGCCGGGGTCGCAGACGGCACCCGCATCCGCCTCGCCGGCAAGGGCGAGGACGGTCCGCGCGGAGGGCCGCCAGGCGATCTCTATGTCACGACCCGGGTCGCCTCCTCCCCGATCTTCAAGCGGCTCGACGGCGGCAACCTCGAGGTGACGGTGCCGATTACGGTTGTCGAGGCGATCCGCGGCGGCACGATCGAGGTGCCGACGCTGAACGGTACGAAACGGATCAAGGTCGCGCCCGGGACCAGGCACGGGACGATTCAGCGGCTGCGCGGCGAGGGGCCGCCGAAGCCCAAAGGCTCGGGCCGCGGCGACATCCGCTACCGCCTTGAGATCGCCATCCCCGGCGAGCTGAGCGAGGAGCAGAACGAGGCCGTGGAGAAGCTGGCGGAGACCCTCAACGGGTCCGACCCGCGCGCCGAGCTGCTGCGAAGGGCGGGGCGCTGATGGCCACCTACCGCCGCCGCATCAAAGCCACCTTCGACGAAGAGCAGGGCGTCTTCATGATCTCGGTCGCCGCCGAACTGGCGGAGATGCACCCGCAGACGCTGCGGATGTACGAGCAGCGCGGCCTGATCGCGCCGAAGCGCTCGCCGAAGAACACCCGCCTCTACTCCCAGCGCGACGTCGAGCGGCTGCGGCGGATCCAGGAGATGACCGCCGAAGGCCTGAACCTGGCCGGGGTGGAAACGGTCCTGGCGCTGGAAAACCAGGTGCAGAGGCTGCGGGCTGAGGTGGCGCGGCTGCGCAAGCGGCTGGAGGAACTCGGAACCGAGAAAGACGAGAACGGAGAGAGCTGATGCAGGCGGACAGGTTCACCGAGAAATCTCGCGAGGCGGTGGCGGCGGCGCAGGAGCTGGCGCGGGCCCGGCGCAACCCCGAGATCGCCTCCGCCCACCTGCTGCTGGCGCTGCTCGACCAGGCCGAAGGGATGGCGGTCCCGGTCCTGCAACGGGTCGGGGTCGACCCGGCGACGGTGCGGGGCGATGCCGACCAGGCGGTCGGCGCGCTGCCGACCCTCGGCGACGGCGCCGAGCCGCAGATGTCTTCGAACCTGGCGCGCGTCCTGCGCGGCGCCGAGGGGGCGATGGCGAAGCTCGGCGACAGCTACATCACCGTCGGCCACCTGCTGCTGGCGCTGGCCGAGGACGGCTCCGGCGTCGCCGACCTGCTGCCCGACCGCGAGGAGCTGGAGCGAGCGGTGAAGGCGGTCCAGGGCCCGGCGAAGGTCACCTCGCCGAACGTCGAGGACAACGCCCAGGCCCTGGAGAAATTCGGCCGCGACCTCACCGCCGAGGCGGAGAGCGGCAAGCTCGACCCGGTGATCGGGCGCGACGAGGAGATCCGCCGCGTGATCCAGGTCCTCTCCCGCCGGACCAAGAACAACCCGGTGCTGATCGGCGATCCCGGCGTCGGCAAGACCGCGATCGTCGAGGGGCTCGCACAGCGGATCGTCAAAGGCGACGTCCCCGAGAGCCTGCGCGACCGGCGCGTGATCGCGCTCGACATCGGCTCCCTGCTCGCCGGCTCCAAATACAGGGGCGAGTTCGAGGAGCGGCTGAAAGCGGTACTGGGCGAGGTGCAGCAGGCCGAGGGCCAGATCGTCCTCTTCCTCGACGAGCTGCACACGATCGTCGGCGCCGGCGCCGCCGAAGGCGCGGTCGACGCCGCCAACCTGCTGAAGCCGATGCTGGCCCGCGGCGAGCTGCGCGCGGTCGGGGCGACCACGCTCGACGAGTACCGCAAGCACATCGAGAAAGACGCGGCTCTGGAGCGGCGCTTCCAGCCGGTGCTGGTCGGCGAGCCGGACATGAACGACACGATCGCGATCCTCCGCGGCCTCAAACCCCGCTACGAACAGCACCATGGCGTCCGCATCTCCGACGCGGCGATCGTCGCCGCGGCCACCCTCTCGGAGCGCTACATCGCCGACCGCTTCCTCCCCGACAAGGCGATCGACCTGATCGACGAGGCCGCCTCGCGGCTGAAGATCGAGATCGACTCGGTGCCGACCGAGATCGACGAGGTCGAGCGGCGGATCCAGCAGCTGGAGATCGAGCGCGAGGCGCTGAAGAAAGAGACCGACGAGGCCTCGAAGGCGCGGCTGGAGGCGCTTGAAAGCGACCTCGCCGACCTGCGCGAGGAGGCGGCCGAGCTGCGCACGCGCTGGCAGAACGAGAAAGAGCCGCTGGAGGAGATCAAAGCCGCAAAGGAACAGCTCGAGGAGGCCCAGCGCGAGGCCGAGCGGGCCGAGCGCGAGACCGACCTCGAGCGGGCGGCGAAGCTGCGCTACGGCGACATCCCCGAGCTGGAGGCGAAGGTCAAAGAGCAGGAGGCGCGGCTGGAGGAGCTGCACGCCGGCGGCGAAGTGATGCTCGCCGACGAAGTCACCGAGGAGGATGTCGCCGAGGTCGTCGCCAAATGGACCGGGATCCCGGTCAGCCGCCTGATGGAGGGCGAGGTCCAGAAGCTGATCCAGATGGAGGAGCGGCTGCACGACCGGGTGATCGGCCAGGACGAGGCGATCGCCGCTGTCTCCAACGCGCTGCGGCGCTCGCGCGCCGGGCTCTCGGACCCCCACCGGCCGATCGGCAGCTTCCTCTTCCTCGGCCCGACGGGAGTCGGTAAGACCGAGCTGGCGAAGGCGCTGGCCGAGTTCATGTTCGACTCCGAGCAGGCGATCGTCCGCCTCGACATGTCCGAGTACATGGAGAAGCACACCGTCGCGCGGCTGATCGGCGCGCCCCCCGGCTACGTCGGCTACGAGGAGGGCGGCCAGCTGACCGAGGCGGTGCGGCGGCGGCCCTACGCGGTGGTGCTGCTGGACGAGATCGAGAAGGCCCACCCCGACGTCTTCAACACGCTGCTGCAGCTGATGGACGACGGCCGCCTGACCGACGGCCAGGGGCGCACCGTCTCCTTCACCAACACGGTCCTGATCATGACCTCGAACGTCGGCTCCGACCGGATCGTCGGCGAGGCGGTCGACGAGAAGATCCGCGAGGGAATCGAAGAGGTGCTGGCGGCGACCTTCAAGCCCGAGTTCCTCAACCGGATCGACGACACGGTGATCTTCCACCGGCTCTCGAAGGCCGACATCGGCCGCATCGTCGAGCTCCAGGTCAACCAGCTGGTCGGGCGGGTGCGCGAGCGCGGGATCTCGATCGAGCTCTCCGACGACGCCCGCACCCTGCTCGGCAACCTCGGTTACGACCCCACCTACGGGGCGCGGCCGCTGAAGCGGGTGATCCAGAAGCAGCTGGTCGACAAGCTGGCGCTGAAGATCCTCGAGGGCGAGTTCGGCGAGGGCGACTCCGTCCGCGTCGACGCCCGCGACGGCGAGATCGCCTTCGAGCGGGTCGAGGCGCCGGCAGCTGCTGCGGCCTGAGCCCTACCGCATTTCAGGGCTCATTTTCCCGCTGCTTTCTGCCGAAACAAGAACCTCATGAAGGTGCTCTTTAATTGACCTGGGCAATCTAGGCTGTGGGAGAGCACCTGCGAGACCCGATGAACGACGACGAGACCCCGATCAACACGCGCCCGCGGCGCCGCCGGCAGGAGTCCTTCGAGGACCTCTCGCTGGCCCTGCGCGATCGCGTCCTCTGGCCGGCCGAGGACTACCTCCGCAGCTTCGGCGACGGCGGTCGCGCCGTCGTTGCCGGTGGTGCCGTGGTGCTGGCGCTGGGACTGGGGATCGGCGGCTACTCGCTGGTCTCCTCGAACGGCGGCGAGCAGACGGCCGCTCCGCAGGTCGCGGTGACGCCCGCGCCAGATCCCGAACCCACCCCGGGGAAAGCCGCGCCGAAGCCCGAGCCTGATGCGACCCTGCAGGGGGCGACGCCGGTCTTCAAGGCGCCGGCGGATGACGGCTCCCATGTCGGCGGGTCGAAGGCGGTCGCGAGCGAAGCTCCGGTCGCCACCACCGGCCACACCGGCAACCCCGCCACCGACACCTTCTCCACCAGCCCGGCCGCCCAGCCCGCCGCCGGCGCCACCGCCTCGGCGGCCCCCGCCGACGTCGACGGCCCGCCGGCGGGTCCCGCCGCAATTGCCGTCGCCCGCAAGTTCGCCGACGCCTTCGTCGTCTACGAGACCGGCGCCGAGAAGAGCACGGTGCGCAAGGCGTTCAAGGCGACCGCGGCCCCGGACGTGACGAAGGCGCTTCTGCAGCGACCGCCGCGCCAGCCGGCCGGGGTCAGGGTGCCGAAGGCGAAAGTCCTCAACGTGGTCCCCGCCCCCTCGCACGACCGCATCTACCCCGTCAGCGTTTCGCTGTTGCGGGTCGGCACCACCAGCGAGCTGCGGCTGGAGATGGAACAGCTGAAGAACAAGCAGTGGCGAGTGGTCAACGTCCTCGGCTGATGGAGCGCGTGGGCAAGATCAGGGCGGTGATGGCGACCGCGGCGGCGGCTGCGGCGCTGGCGGTGCCGGTCGCCGTAGCGCGGGCCGAAGCGGTCGACACCGCCGCCGCGCCGGCGCCGGGGACGGCGCTGGAAGCCCCCGCCGTCCCGAACGAAGCGAACGAGCCGCCCGTCAAGCAGAACGAAACCCTGGTGCCGCCGCCGGTCCCGGCAACGCAGACGCCGCCGCCGAGCGGTGGGCTCGATGCGGGGGAAGGGGGAGTCGAAGCCGAAGCTCCCGAAGAAACCGAAGCCACCCCCGAAGCCGGTGCTACCACCGCGCCCGGCCCCGGGGCCTTCACGATCCCCTCGCTGCCGAGCTCGAGCTGCGCGATCAACGGCGTGCCGCCGGTACTGATCCCGATCTACCACGGCGCCTCCGAGCAATACGCGCTCGGTCCGCAGGGGCCGGCGATCCTGGCCGGGATCAACGCGATCGAGACCGCTTTCGGGACCAACCTCGGCCCCTCCTCCGCCGGCGCCGTCGGCTGGATGCAGTTCATGCCGGAAACCTGGGAGATGTACGGGGTCGACGCCAACGGCGACGGGGTGAAGGACCCGAACAACCCCGAAGACGCGATCTACGCCGCCGCCCGCTACCTCAGCGCCGCCGGCATGCCGACCGACGTCTGGGGCGCGATCTTCGCCTACAACCACGCCGACTGGTACGTCGAAGAGGTGCTGCAGAACGCCGGCTGCTACGCCGACGAAGTCGGCGGCAGCTACACCACCCTGACCCTCTCGCCCCAGATCAAGGTCTTCAAGTGCAGCCCGGCCGAGGACTGGAAGAAGCAGATCCCGGAGGCCTATTTGAGCGCCTTCGAGGCCGCCGCCGGTCGCTACGAACTCGGCCAGCGCGGGGTCTGGACGCTGGCCGCGATCGCCCGCCTGGAGTCGAACTTCGGACGCGGCATGAGCGCGAAGCAGCTGCGGACCTTCGGTCCGCTCGGGCTGGACAAGATGGAGTGGAGCCGGTACGCCGTCGACGGCGACGAAGACGGCCGCATCCGCCACCAGGACGCCGAGGACTCGGCGGCGACGCTGGCGCGGCTGATGTGGTCGCGCGGCTCGATCGACGCCGGCGTCTTCACCCACAACCAGGCCGCCTGGTACGTCGACGCCGTCGCCAACGAGGCCGACGAGCTCAGCGGCAAATGCGCCGTCACCAGCAAGGAGTGGACGATCGTCCTCCCCGGCGACACCGCCTCCCAGATCAACTGGCAGAACCTCACCCTCTCCAACGACCTCGAGCTGCGGGACATCCAGGCCGGGATGCTCGACCAGCGCGTCGTCGGCCTGCTGGCGCTGATGACCCGCGACCACCAGATCACGATCAGCTCCCTGCGCTCCGACCACTCGCAGATGACCGCTTCGGGCAACGTCTCCAACCACTTCTACGGCCGGGCGATGGACATCGCCGCCGTCGACGGCGTCTCCTGCACCGACACCTCGACCACCGCCCCCTGCGCCGAGCTGGGCTACGCCCTCGCCCAGCTGCCGGACCCGCTGCACCCGACGGAGCTGATCTACTGCTTCGACCTCGACGGCCTCGGGCCGGCGTTCGCGCTGCCGGATCATTGCGATCACATTCACGCGGGGTACTACGCGTACTAGGAGGTTGGGAGGGAGTCCTGTGCCCCTCCCCCAGAGACCGTCGCGCAGCTGGAGCGGGTTGCTGGGCGCGTTTGTGGTCTCAGGAGCCTCTGTGGGAGGGGCACAGGACCCCCTAACCGATTCGAAGGCAGTACGGTTGAGGCGGAGGCCCGATTCCGACCCGAAGGGGGACTTGATGCCTACGTTTTTGATGCTGACCAACCTCACCGCTGAGGGTGTGCGGACGCTGAAGAACAATCCGGGAAGGATCGATGAGGTGAACCGGGAGGTCGAGCAGATGGGGGTCAAGGTCGTGGCCCAGTACGCGACGCTGGGCCAGTACGACTTCGTCACCGTGGTCGAGGCGCCTGACGAGAAGACGATGGCGAAGGTCTCGGTCGAGCTCGGCTCGCGCGGGACGATGACCAGCCAGACCTTGGCGGCGATACCGGCCGGCGACCTGGCCGGCTCGCTCTAGCCGCGCTTGAAGGCGCTGGTCGTAGGCGGAGGCGGGCGCGAGCACGCGATCGTGCGGGCGCTGCGGCGCTCGCCGCAGGTGACCGAAGTCGTCTGCGCGCCGGGCAACGCAGGGATCGCGGCGGACGCCGAGTGCCTACCGGAGGTCACGGCCGACGACGCCGCGGCCATCGTCGCTGCGGCCGGGGAGCACGCGGTCGACCTGGTCGCGATCGGCCCCGAGGCGGGCCTGGTCGCCGGCGCCGTCGACGCCCTCACCGAGGCCGGCATCCCGGCCTTCGGTCCGACCAGAGCGGCCGCCGAGCTGGAGGGGTCGAAGGCGTTCGCCAAGGAGCTGATGGAGGAGGCCGGGGTCCCGACCGCCTCGCACGTGTTGCTGCGCAGCCGCGAGGAAGCGCTGGAGCGGCTCGCCGGCTGCTCCTACCCCACGGTGCTCAAGGCCGACGGCCTCGCCGCGGGAAAGGGGGTGATCATCTGCCAGGACGAGAATGAAGCGCGCGCCGCGGTCGACGTCTTCTTCACCGAGCAGCGCTTCGGGAGCACGACGGTCGTGCTCGAGGACTTCCTCGAGGGCGAGGAGCTCTCGCTGCTGGCCCTCTGCGACGGCGAGAACGTCGTCCCGCTCGCCCCCGCCCAGGACTACAAGCGGATCTTCGACGGCGATCGCGGTCCGAATACGGGCGGGATGGGCAGCTACTCCCCCGTCCCCGGCTTCGGCGCCGCCGAGGTCGAGGAGATCGTCGAGCAGGTCCACCGGCCGGTGGTGGCGGCGATGGCCGCCCGCGGGGTCCCCTTCCACGGCGTCCTCTACGCCGGCCTGATGATCGGGCCCGGCGGACCGAAGGTGCTCGAGTTCAACGCCCGCTTCGGCGACCCCGAGACCCAGGCGGTGCTGCCGCGGCTGCGCTCGGATCTCGCCGCCCTCTTCCTCGCCTCGCGCCGGCCCGGCGGCCTCGCCGGCATGACCGCGGAGTTCGACGACAGCTGGGCGGTCACGGTCGTCCTCGCCTCCGCCGGCTATCCCGAGTCCTCCTCGAAGGGCGACGCGATCGCCGGTCTCGCCGAGGCGGCGCAGATCGCCGAGGTGACCCACGCCGGAACCGCCGAGCGCGACGGGGAGATCGTCACCGCCGGCGGCCGGGTGCTGAACGTGACCGGTCTGGGTAGAAGTCCCGCCGAGGCGCGCGATCGTGCATACGATGCCGCCAGCCGGATCTCCTTCGAGGGAATGCAGATCCGCACCGACATCGCCGCCCGCGCCGTCGAGCGCGTCCCCAGCTAATTCAGTTCATCAACAGAACCTCACCAACAGAATCCGAAGGAGCGAGATGAGCGAGATCTCAGAGGAGCCGCAGCCGATCGGGGTCACCGAGACCGCGGGGAGCGGCCCTGCCGACCCCACCGAGGCGGCGACGATGGCCACGGTCGAGGAAGCCTTCACCGAAATCGACGTCGACGAGCCCCACGTCGGGATCATCATGGGCTCGAAAAACGACAAGCCGAAGATGGAACCGGCCGGTAAAGCCCTCGAGGAAGCCGGCATCCGCTACGAGGTGCGGGTGATGAGCGCCCACCGCGATCCGGAGCTGGTCCGCGAGTACTGCCAGAACGCCCGCATGCGTGGGCTGAAGGTGATCATCGCCGGCGCCGGGATGTCGGCGGCGCTCCCCGGAGTGGCGGCGGCCCACACCGACCTGCCGGTGATCGGCGTGCCGATCCTCGGCAAGAGCCTCGGCGGGCTCGACGCGCTGCTCTCGGCGGTGCAGATGCCGCCCGGGATCCCGGTTGCCTGCGTCGCGATCGACGGGGCGAAAAATGCCGGCGTCCTCGCCGCGCGGATAATCAACGCGTGATCCCCCGCTACACCCGCCCCGAGATCGGGGCGGTCTGGACCCCGCAGGCGAAGCTGGAGAGCTGGCTCGAGGTCGAGCTGGCGGCGACCGAGGCCTGGGCGGCGGAGGGCATTGTCCCCGAGGAGGCGGCGCGGGAGGCGCGGGAGCGCGCCGCCTTCACGGTCGAAGCGGTCGATGAGCGGGAGAAGGTGACCGACCACGACGTCGCCGCCTTTGTCGACGTCGTGGCTCAGTCCGTAGGTGAGCACGGGCGCTGGATCCACTACGGTCTGACCTCCTCCGATGTGCTCGACACGGCGCTGGCGCTGCAGCTGCGCCGGGCCGGCGAAGTAGTCCTCGCCAGTGCCTGCGCCTACCGCGACGCCTTGGTCAGGCGGGCTCTCGAACACCGCGACACCCTCTGCGTCGGCCGCACCCACGGGGTCCACGCCGAGCCGACGACCTTCGGCCTGCGGCTGGCCGGCTTCGCCTTCGAGGCCGACCGCAACCTCGACCGGCTCGAGGAGGCCTTCGCCCAGCTCGCTGTCGGCAAGCTCTCCGGGGCCGTCGGCACCTACGCGTCGGTACCGCCTGCGGTCGAGGCGCGGGTGATGCAGAAGCTAGGGCTCGGCCGGGAGGACGTCGCCACGCAGGTGGTCCCGCGCGATCGCCACGCGGAGCTGCTGACGGCGCTCGCGATCGCCGGCGCCGGCCTCGAGCGCTTTGCGACCGAGGTGCGGAACCTGCAGAAAACCGAGGTGCGCGAGGTTGAAGAGCCGTTCGCCGCCGGCCAGAAGGGCTCCTCGGCGATGCCGCATAAGCGCAACCCGATCCGCACCGAGCGGATCACCGGTCTCGCCCGGGTGCTGCGCGGCTACGCGCAGGCGGGGCTCGAGAACGTCGCCCTCTGGCACGAGCGCGACATCTCCCACTCGGGCGCCGAGCGGGTGATCCTCCCTGACGCGACGATCGCCCTCGACTACATGCAGGACCTGGCGGCGAAGGTCGCCGCCGGGATGACGGTGAACGAGGAGCGGATGCGCGAGAACCTCGGCCTCACCTACGGCGCGTTGTTCTCCCAGCGTGCCCTCACCGCCCTGGTCGAGTCCGGGCTCCCACGCGACGACGCCTACCGCGTGGTCCAGGAGAACGCCCAGCGCGCCTGGGACACCCGCACCGAGTTCCGCGATCTCCTCGCCGAGGCGGCACCTGACCTCGACCTCGACAAGGTCTTCGACTACAGCGCGTACCTCACCCACATCCCCGAGATCTTCGAACGGCTGGAAGCGCTGCGGTCCTAGCTCAGACCTCGATCACGGTCAGGCCGTTGACGCCCGAGAGGGCGTAGAAGTCGCGGTCCTGGGTGACCACCGGCATCCGGTTGGCGGCGGCGGTCGCAGCAATCCAGAGATCGTTGACGCTCACCCGACCTTCTGCAGCAGCAAGGTAGGCGCGCATCCCTGCCCAGATCTCGGCGACTCGATGGTCGATGGGGAAAACGGCAGCCTTCGAGGCCCGCTCGAGGGTCGCGAGACGACGGTCTCGCGTTCCCACATCTGGTGCCCCAAGAACACCGGCACGTAGCTCAGCCACCGTGATGATGGAGATCACGGTTTCGGTGGGCAGCGCCTCCTTCTTGAGCGGGCGACCCTCCTCCGAAGCGATGACTGCGGAGGTGTCAAGCAACCCGACGCTCGCCCGCTCCGCACTCATCGAATTGGCCCCAGGTCGTCGGTGGTTTCCTCCCGCAACTTCGCCAGGTCCGCTGCCCACGTCGGGTCACCGGACGCGATCTCGCGGATTTCGATCACCTCGGCTGGAGTCAACCCGCGGCCGACCGTCGGTCTGTGTGGAACGAGATCAGCCACCGGCTTGCCTCGCCGCGTGATCACGATCGTCTCCCCCTCCTCAACCCTGCGCAGCAGCCCCGCGGTGTCATTTCGCAACTCTCGGGAGGCCACTTCTTTGTGGCGGATAGCAGCTTCTACGTTCATGCTACGAATGTAGCATCAGGCTCCGCTATAGGGTGCGTGCGTGATCCTCTACACCTGCGGACAGAAGAAGCGGGGCCCCGGCTTCGCTCATCCCTGCGCCAAGGCAGGCAAGGCGCTGGACGACGCCGGGTACGAGTACGAGCTGAAGACGGTGAAGGGGTATCGCGGAATGCCGCTGACCTGGGGCACTCGCAACGAGGACCGGGCCGAGATCAAGCGCCTCAGCGGCACCAACGAGGTGCCGATCCTCGTCCTCGACGATGGCGAGGTGATCTCCGGCTCCGGCGCGATCGCCAAGTGGGCGAAGGAGCATCCGCACTCGCCGGCCAAGTCCGGCGGCTGAGCTTCAGCTGAAGATACCGTTCGCGATCACTGCGGCGATCAGGCCGAAGAGGCCGATGAGGAGCGTGTGGTTCAGGTGCTCGAGTCGGTCGTCGATCTTGTCGAAACGCCTGTCGATCTCTCCTAATCGCCCGTCTACCCCATCGAATCGAAGGTTCATTTCATTTTTGAGGGCGGTTAGTTCGACTTTGGTGGCCGCCTTCTCGAAGCCCGTATCGATCCGCCGACTCAGTTCGTCCAGCCGCTCGTCGTTCCAGCTTTCCACGTCCCCCTCCTTCTCCAGAAGTGCCTCCGTGGGGGGGGAGTGTAGACAAAAACATTCGTAACGTGTTGTCAGACCGCAATTGGCTCGCGGGCCGGTTCGCGTGAGGTGACGACCACCGGCGTGCCGTCCTTCGGCGAGAGGGTGATGTTGCGGCGGCCGGTGCGCTCGGGCATCGGGTTCGCCTTGCGCAGCTCGCAGCGGGTAAGGACCTCGCGGAGGACGACGCGCATCTCGAACTCGGCGAAGGTGGCGCCGATGCAGCGGCGGACGCCGCCGCCGAAGGGGATCCAGGCGTAGGTGTCGGGGCCGTCCTCGAGGAAGCGCTCGGGCTTGAAGGCGAAGGGCTCGGGATAGACGTCGGCCCGGGTGTGGGTGAGCCAGATCGCCGGGGTGACGTCGGTGCCCTCGGGCAGCGTCAGCCCGTCGGCGACCAGCGGCTTGGCCAGGCGCCGTCCCGCCAGCGGGATCACCGGCCGCAGCCGCAGCGACTCGGAGATCGTCGCCCGCAGGTAGTCCTCCTCTCCCGCCAGCAAGTCCTCCCGCAGGCGCCCCAGCACCGCCTGGTGGCGCAGCAGCAGGTCGAAGGTCCAGGCCAGCGCGGTCGCGGTCGTCTCGTGGCCGGCCAGCAGCAGCGTCATCAGCTGGTCGCGCAGCTCGCGATCCTCCATCCGCGTCCCGTCCTCGAACTCGGCCCCCATCAGCATCGAGAGGATGTCCTCGCGCTCCTCCAGGTCCGGCCGCTCCCGGTGCTCGGCGATCTCCGCCAGCAGCAGCTCGTCGACTTCGCGCAGCTGGCCCTCGAAACGGGCGAACATGCCGCCGCCGATGCCGAAGCGCTGCAGCGCCAGCCCCAGCACCTGGCGGCCGGGCGTCGCGGTTTCGGTGAGGACGGTGGCGAGCATCCCCCGCAGCCGGTCCAGCCGCGGCCCGCTGGAGACCCCGAAGACGACGCGGAGGATGATCTCCAGCGTCACCGCCTGCATCCGCGCGTGGATCGGGAACTCCTCGCCGAGTCGCCAGGAGTCGATCTCGGCAGACACGATCTCGTTCATCGTCGCCTCGTAGGAGCGCATCCGCTCGCCGTGGAAGGGCGGCAGCATCAGCCGGCGCCGGCTCAGGTGCTCGGCCCCCTGCTGGATCAGCAGCGATTTCGAGCCGACGATCGGCTCGAGGACGGCGTTCCGCCCCGGCGGCAGCCCGTGTTCGCGCTCGCGGTAGAGGGCCTTGATCGCCTCCGGGTCGGAGATCAGGACCATCGGCCGCTCGAAGCCGAGGAAACGGACGCTGAAGGAGTCGCCGAACTGGCGCCGGCAGTCCTCCATGAAGGGGATCGGCCGGAAGGCCCAGCGCAGCGTCTGGACCAGCGGGGGACTGCTCGGCTCGGGCGGGAGGGCCACGGAGGGAGCATCGCAGAGGAGGTTGTTCTCCGCTGTGAGCGAAGTCGCAGACAGGCCGGGAATCGGTCCGCCGCCACGGATGGTTAGCATCGGCTTCGTGCCGAGCGTCGCTGAGATGAACCTCCTCTCCTCGGGGAAGGTCCGCGAGATCTACGAGTGGGAGGACGACCTGCTGATGGTCGCCTCCGACCGCATCTCCACCTACGACGTGGTGATGCCGACGCCGATCCCCGACAAGGGCAAAGTGCTCAACCGGATGTCGGTCTTCTGGTTCGGCCTGACCGAGGACATCGTCCCCAACCACTTCATCTCCGAGGACGTGCCGGAGGAGGTCGCCGAACGGGCGATGCGGGTGCGCAAGCTGGAGATGTACCCGGTCGAGTGCGTGGTCCGCGGCTACCTCTCCGGCTCAGGCTGGAAGGAATACAAGGAAGGCGGCGCCGTCTGCGGGATCGAGCTCCCCTCCGGGCTGGTCGAGTCCGACCAGCTGCCGGAGCCGATCTTCACCCCCGCAACCAAGGCCGAGATCGGCGACCACGACGAGAATGTCGACTTCGACCGCGCCGCCGAGATCGTCGGCGACCGGGCGCTGATGGAAGAGCTGCGGCGGATCTCGATCGAGGTCTACAAGCGCGGCTCCCAGCACGCGGCCCAGCGGGGGATCATCCTCGCCGACACCAAGTTCGAGTTCGGCCGCCACGCCGGTGCGGAGATCGTCCTCGGCGACGAGGTGCTGACCCCGGACTCCTCGCGCTTCTGGCCCGCCGCCAGCTACCAGCCGGGCGCCACGCCCCCCTCCTTCGACAAGCAGTTCGTCCGCGACTGGGCCAGCCAGACCGGCTGGGACAAAAAGCCGCCGGCCCCGGAGCTGCCCGCCGACGTGGTCGAGCAGACCCGCGCCAAATACGTCGAGGCCTACGAGCGGGTCACCGGGGAGACGTTCTGAAGGCACGGGTGCTGATCCGCCCCAAGGAGGGACTCCTCGACCCTCAGGGCAAGGCGGTGGAGCGGGCGCTGCCGGCGCTCGGGTTCGAGGGGATCGAGCAGGTCCACGTCGGGCGGATGGTCGAGCTCGAGGCCGAGGACCCGGAGCGGCTCGGCGAGCTCTGCGAGAAGCTCCTCGCGAACACCCTGATCGAGGACTACGAGATCCAGACCTTGTGATCTGGGGGGTCCTCCAGTTCCCCGGTTCCTGTGACGAGCGGGACGCGCTGCACGCCTGCCAGCTGCACGGCGACGGGGCGCGGCTGGTCTGGCACGAGAGCCGTGACCTCGACGGCATCGACGGCGTCGTCGTTCCCGGCGGCTTCTCCTACGGCGACTACCTGCGGGCCGGCGCGATTGCGCGCTTCTCGCCGGCGATGGAAGCGGTCGGCGAGGCGGCCGGGGGCGGGATGCCGGTGCTGGGGATCTGCAACGGCTTCCAGGTCCTCTGCGAGGCGGGGCTGCTGCCGGGGGCCCTCCTGCGCAACGTGGAGCTGCGCTTCCGCTGCCACCAGATCGAGCTGGTCGAGGAGGGCGGCGGCGAGCGGCTCTCGATTCCGGCCAAGCACGGCGAAGGCCGCTACTACGCGCCGGAGGAGACGCTCGACCGGCTCGAGGCGAACGGCCAGGTCGCCTACCGCTACGCCGATGGACACAACTCCAACGGCTCGGCCCGCGACATCGCCGGCGTCACCAACGAGCGCGGCAACGTGCTCGGGTTGATGCCGCACCCCGAGCACGCGGTCGACCCGCTGACGGGGTCGACGGACGGGCTCCGCGTCTTCGACCGGCTGAGTCAAGGCGCCTTGGTGAACCAGGAGTCCACGAAGACGCCTCGCGGATGACCGTCGAGACCCCGAAATACCGCGAGCTCGGGCTGACCGACTCCGAGTACGAGCTGATCGTCGAGAAGCTGGGGCGGGAGCCGAACGACGTCGAGCTGGCGATGTTCAGCCTGCTCTGGTCCGAGCACTGTGCCTACAAGCACTCGCGCAAGCTGCTGCGGCGGCTGCCGACCGCGGGTGAGCGGGTGGTGATGGGGCCGGGTGAGAACGCCGGGGCGGTCGACGTCGGCTCCGGCTACGCGGTTGCCTTCAAGGTCGAGTCCCACAACCACCCGAGCGCGGTGGAACCGTTCCAGGGCGCAGCCACCGGTGTCGGCGGCATCATGCGCGACGTCTTCGCGATCGGGGCGCGGCCGATCGCGATCCTCGACAGCCTCCGCTTCGGCGAGCTCGATTCGGTCCGCTCGCGCCACCTGCTCGACGGCGCCGTGCGCGGGATCGGCCACTACGGCAACTCGATCGGGGTGGCGACGGTCGGCGGCGAGATCTACTTCGAGGAGCCCTATGAGCACAACTGCCTGGTCAACGCGATGTGCATCGGCTTCGCCAAAACCGCCGACATGGTGCGGGCGGCGGCGGCCGGGGTCGGCAACTCGATCGTCCTGATGGGCGCCTCGACCGGGCGCGACGGGATCGGCGGCGCCTCCGTCCTCGCCTCGGCCGAGCTCGGCGAGGGCGACGAAGCCAAGCGGCCGACGGTGCAGATCGGCGACCCCTTCGAGGAGTCGAAGCTGCTGGAGTGCTGCCTGGAGCTGCTGGAGAAAGGGCTGCTGGTCTCACTGCAGGACCTGGGGGCGGCCGGGCTGACCTCCTCGGCCGGAGAGATGGCGAGCGCCGGGGGGGTCGGGATCGACATCGACGTCGCCCAGGTGCCGCTGCGCGAGGCCGACATGGAGCCCTTCGAGATCATGGTCTCCGAGAGCCAGGAGCGGATGCTGGCGGTGGTCGAGCCGGCCCGAGTCGAGGAGGTGCTGGCGATCTGCGAGAAATGGCAGACCGGTTCGGCTGAGATCGGCACCGTCACCGATGGCGGTCAGATCCGCATCCTCCGCGACGGCGAGGTCGTCGGCGAGATGCCGGTCGAGGCGCTGGTCGACGGCTGCCCGCTCTACGACCTCGACCCGGCCGAGCCGGACGGGTGGATCTACGGCAACCGCGAGACGCTGGCGCCTGGCGTCGCGCCCGAGCGGGAGCTGCTGTCCCTGCTCTCGGCCCCAAGCATCGCCTCCAAGCGCTGGGCCTTCGAGCAGTACGACTCGATCGTCGGCTCGCGCACGGTGCGCCGGCCCGAGCAGGCCGACGCCGCAGTTCTGCAGCTGCCCGAGGCCGGCAACGCGATCGCCGTCTCGATCGACGGCAACGGCCGCCGCGTCGCCTGCGATCCCTACGAGGGGACCGTCGAGGCGGTGCTCGAGTGCGCCCAGAACCTCGCCTGCGTCGGCGCCGAGCCGCTCGGGCTCACCAACTGCCTCAACTTCGGCAACCCGGAGAAGCCGGCCGGTGCCTGGCAGCTCGACCGCGCCGTCAGCGGCCTCGCCGACGCCTGCAACGCCCTCGGCGTCCCCGTCGTCGGCGGCAACGTCTCCCTCTACAACGAGGGACCCGACGGCCCGATCTACCCGACGCCGGTGGTGGCGATGGTCGGCGAGCTGCCCGACCCCGCCCAGGTCGCCGGCAGCGCCTTCGCCCGCGAGGGCGACGCGATCGGCCTCGTCGGCCCCTTCGAACCGAGCCTCGCCGGCTCGGAGCTGGCGAAGCAGCGGGGCGAGCTGAAGATGGGTCTCCCCCGCCCCGACGTCTCCGGCGTTACCGCTGCCTGTGAGATCGTCCGCGCCGCGGTCCGCGCCGGCAAGCTCGCCTCCGCGCACGACGTCTCCGACGGCGGCCTCGCGGTGGCGATCGCCGAGTCGGCGATCGCCGGCGGGATCGGCTGCGAGACCAATGTCGAACACCTGCGCGAGCGCGGCGCCCAGCCCGAGGAAGCCCTCTTCGGCGAGGGCCCGGGCGGCTTCCTCATCAGCGGCGACCGGGCAACGCTGGAGGAGCTCGGCGCGATCCTCATCGGCACCGTCGGCGGCGAGGAGATCGCGATCGGCGCCGGCGACCGCAGCCTCTCGGTCAGCCTCGCCGAGGCGGAGGGCGCCTGGCGCTCGCTCGACCGGGCAGCCGAAGCGGCCGCCTAGCGCCGGCGCTCAGCCCGGGAGGTACCGGGTCAGCAGCAGGAAGGAGCTGTACCACTTGTCGCCCTCCTTCCGCTCGTCCTCCCCTCCGCCCGCGACTACCACCCGCCGTCCCTGGTTGAGGATCGCGTAGGCGCCGCTGAACGGTCCTTCTCGTCGCACGACGATGCCGCGGCGCCCGAAGCTGCGATCGAGACTGCCGTCGCCGAGCAACCGGAGGACGGTGTATTCGAGCCCTCCATTTCCCTTCCCGTCGTACCATTCGTCGAAGCCCGCCACCACGATCCGCCTGCCCTGGAGGGCGAGGTCGAAGGGCTGGAAATAGTGCCCCTTGGGGAACACCGGGACGAGGCCCCGGCGGCCGAAGCTGCGATCGACTTCGCCGTCGGCGGTCAGCCTCAGCAGCACCGGCAGGTGCGGCCAGGTCGCAGCGATGACGAGGATGCGACCGTCGGGAAGAAGCACGAAGGGCGCCGCCGACCAGCAGATGCCAGGGCAGGGGTCCCCCCGTCCGTAAGGTCTCGCGAGCGTCACCAGCTTACCGTCGCCACCGCCGAAGCTGCGGTCGAGACGACCGTCGGGCAGCAGCCGCGCCACGAAGAGCGAGCCGAAGTGGTAGCCGGCGACGAGCAGCCGCCCGTCCCCCAGAACCTCGACCGATTTCAGGCCCGTGTATTCGCCATGACCTCCCGGGGCCGGGAAGAGCACGCGGCCACCCTCGCCGAAGGAGTGGTCCACGCTGCCGTCGGGGCGATAGGCGACAACCAGGCCTGACGGGTGCGCATTGGACTGGCCGAACCCGTACTCGCCGCGGGCGCCGACGGCGACGATCCGCCCGTTCGGCTCGATCGCGACGTCGTGGAGGACGTCGCCGCCGCGACGGGCGTTCGGCTTCTGCGTGACGACGCCGCGGTGCCCGAAGGAGCGGTCGAACGAGCCATCGCGCCGGTAGCGGACCACCAGCGGCGCCGCGGGGGGGAACGCGAACGGCTTGTGGCGCCAGCCGACGACGACGATCCTGCCGTCCCGCTGCACCGCGATCCCCTGGGCCTGCGTCCTGCCGAAGCGCTCGCGCTCGATCGGCCGGGTGAAGCCATTCCTGCCGAAGCCGCGGTCGATCGAGCCGTTGTGCCGGTAACGGACCGCGCCGAAGTACTCCTGCTCGGCCGACAGGTCGGCAAGGCTGCCGACGAACCCGCCTCGGTGCTCGGCCAGGTCCCAGATGTTCGGCCCCAGCGGGCCTGGGTCGACGACCGGCCCCACCCAGTCCTTGACGAACCCGTCGCCGCCGAAGCTGCGGTCGGTGCGGTCGGCGGCTTGCGCGGCGCAGACAGCGCCGAGGCAGATCGAGACCACGCTTGCCACCCATAGACGCCCCGGAATTCCCCGCATGAACACCAGCTTCCCCCTAGGCGGCGCGTTTAGACAGGCAGTCCCGCGGGCAGCTTCATCAATGCACCCCCGGGGAAGGGGTGTGGGATGGAGGAGAAGCGTTGAAATCCAGTTGGGCTCCCCGAGTCGCCGGTCTCGCGCTCACCGCCCTCGCTGCGTTTGCGCTCACGGCCTGCGGCGGCAGCTCGAACGGATCGGGGCCGCGGGCGCTGACCTTCTTCGTCGCGATCCAGCCGGGCGGAACGATCGAGGAAGTCTCGAAACGGTGCTCGGAAGAATCGAACGGCAAATACACGATCACGCCGGAATTCCTCCCCACCGACGCCAGCCAGCAGCGCGAACAGCTGGTCCGCCGGCTCGGCGCCCAGGACTCCTCGATCGACATCGTCGGCATGGACGTGATCTGGACCGGCGAGTTCGCCAACGCCGGCTGGGTCGAGGAGTGGGCGGGGGCAGAGAAGAAAGCGGCAACGGAAAACGTCTTCCCGAACGTGATCGAAACCGCCTCCTTCGAGGACAAGCTCTACGCGGCGCCGTTCAACACCAACACCCAGCTGCTCTGGTACCGCAAAGACCTGGTCAAGCAGCCGCCGAAAACCTGGGACCAGATGATCGAAGAGGCCGAAGGGCTGAAGGAAGCGGGCTCGATCCAGGTCCAGGCGAATCGCTACGAGGGCTACATGGTCCTCGTCAACGCGCTGATCGAGAGCGCCGGCACCGAAATCCTCTCCGGCCCCGAAGAAGTCGACCTCGAACAGGGGCCGACCGAAAAGGCGCTGCAGGTGATCGGCAAGCTCGCCAGCGGCGGCGCCGCGCCGCCGAGCCTCTCGACCTCCGACGAGGACACCGCCCGGCTCGGCTTCGAGGCCGGCGAATCGGCCTTCATGACCAACTACACCTTCGCCTACGCGAGCGCCAAAGAAGAAGCGCCGGACGTGTTCAAGAACATGGGCTACGCGCGCTTCCCGCGGGTCGACGCCGGAACCCCGAGCAAGCCGCCGCTCGGCGGCTTCAACCTCGCGGTCAGCTCCTACTCCGAAAACAAGGACGTCGCCTTCGAAGCGGCGACCTGCCTGGCGAACAAGGACAGCCAAAAAACCGCGGTCGAACTCGACGGCCTGCCGCCTTCGCGCTCGGACCTCTACACGAGCAAAACCGTGACCGAAGCGTATCCCGGCTTTGCCCAGCTGGTGAAGGAATCGATCGAAGCCTCGGGCCCGCGGCCGACCACCCCCGCGTACCAGGACGTCAGCCTCGCCGTCCAGCGCTCGCTGCACCCGCCGGACAAGATCGACCCCGAAGACACCGAATCCGTCTACGACGAACTGAAGTCGAAGGTCGAAGACGCGGTCAAGCGGGAAGGGCTGCTCTGATGACGGCAGGCGCGCCCGCCAACTCTGCGCCGACGGAGGCCGCGCCGAAGGCGTCCTCCCGCACCCGCTCGGAGCGCAAACTCGCCTGGATGCTCTGCGCCCCGGCGGTGGTGGCGATGTTGCTCGTCACCGCCTACCCGATCGCCTACGCGGTCGTCCTCTCGCTGCAGGACGTCGACCTCCGCTTCCCCGACGAGGGCGGCTTCACGGGGCTCAGCAACTACAGCGCCGTCCTCACCTCCGACCTCTGGTGGACGGACATCTTCAACACCGTCTTCATCATGGTCATCTCGGTTGCGATCGAGCTGGTGCTGGGGATGGCGATCGCGATGGTGATGCACCGGGCGATCTTCGGCCGCGGCGTCGTCCGCACCTCGGTCCTCATCCCCTACGGGATCATCACCGTGGTCGCCGCCTTCGCCTGGCAGTTCGCCTTCTCGCCGGAAACCGGGTTCGTCAACAACCTGCCCCTGATCTCCGACGAAATGGACTGGTTCGGCGGCCGCTTCAGCTCCTTCGCGGTGATCATCATGGCCGAGGTCTGGAAGACGACCCCGTTCATGGCGCTGCTGCTGCTGGCCGGGCTGGTGACGATCGACAGCCAGCTCTACGAGGCGGCGCGGGTCGACGGCGCCACCGCCTGGCAGCGATTCACCCGGATCACCCTGCCGCTGATGAAGCCGGCGATCCTGGTCGCGCTGCTGTTCCGCACCCTCGACGCCTTCCGCGTCTTCGACACGATCTTCATCATGACCCGCGGTGCGCTGGACACCGAATCGGTCTCGATCCTCGGCTACAACCAGCTGATCAGCCGCCTCAACCTCGGCCTCGGCTCGGCGGTCTCGGTGCTGATCTTCCTCTGCGTCTTCCTCATCGCCTTCATCTTCGTGCGCGGCTTCGGCGCCAAAGTCGAGGAAGGACGACCGGGAGGCTGAGATGGAACGCAGCGGCCGCGACTACGCCCTCTGGACCATCGCCATCGCGCTGGTGGTGATCCTCGCCCTGATCCCGGTGCTGTGGCTGATCTCGATCTCGCTGAAGCCGCCGGAAGCGCTGACCGACCAGAAGTTCATCCCCTCCGATATCTCCTTCGACAACTACAAGAGCCTGTTCGAAGGCGGGATCGACGACAGCCCCTTCATCAAGCCGCTGATCAACTCGATCGGGATCGCCTTGATCACGACCGCGATCTCGATCGTCCTCGCCTCCTTCTGCGCCTACGCGATCGCCCGCCTCGAATTTCCGGGCAAGCGGGTGATCCTCGCCGGGGCGCTGGCGATCGCGATGTTCCCGCCGATCTCGACCGTCGGGCCGCTGTTCGACATGTGGCGCACGCTCGGCCTCTACGACACCTGGCTCGGCCTGATCATCCCCTACCTCACCTTCTCGCTGCCGCTGGCGATCTATGTCCTCGTCGCCTTCTTCAGGGAGATTCCCTGGGAGCTCGAGCAGGCGGCCCAGGTAGACGGTGCGACGCCGTTCCAGGCCTTCACGAAAGTGATCGTGCCGCTGGCGGCGCCGGGGGTCTTCACCGCCGCGATCCTCGTCTTCATCTTCTGCTGGAACGACTTCCTCTTCGCGATCTCGCTGACCAGCTCGGACGCGTCGCGGACCGTTCCCGCGGCCCTCGCCTTCTTCACCGGCGAATCGTCGTTCACCGCGCCGACCGGCAGCATCGCCGCCGCCGCCGTGGTGGTGACGGTGCCGATCATCGTCTTCGTCCTCGTCTTCCAGCGCCGAATCGTCGCCGGGCTCACCGCCGGCGCCGTCAAGGGATAAGGAGCCAACCGATGTCAGAGATAGTCCTCGACGGAGTCACCAAGACCTTTGCCGACGGTTTCGAAGCCGTCAAAGACATGGACCTCGACATCCAGGACGGAGAGTTCATGATCCTCGTCGGACCGTCGGGCTGCGGCAAGTCGACGGCGCTGCGGATGATCGCCGGGCTGGAGGACATCTCCAGCGGCGAGGTGAAGATCGGCGGCGAGACGGTCAACGACCGCTCGCCGAAGGACCGCGACATCGCGATGGTCTTTCAGAACTACGCGCTCTACCCACACATGACCGTGCGCGAGAACATGGGCTTCGCGCTGAAGCTGGCCGGGGCCGACAAGGAGGAGATCGACAAGAAGGTCGAGGAGGCGGCGCGGACGCTCGACCTCGAGCAGCACCTCGACCGCCGGCCGGCGAACCTCTCCGGCGGCCAGCGCCAGCGAGTGGCGATGGGGCGGGCGATCGTCCGCGACCCGAAAGCGTTCCTGATGGACGAGCCGCTCTCCAACCTCGACGCGAAGCTGCGGGTGCAGATGCGGACCGAGGTGGCGAAACTGCAGTCGAAATTGGAGACGACGACCGTCTACGTCACCCACGACCAGACCGAGGCGATGACCCTCGGCGACCGGGTCGCCGTGATGCGGGCGGGCGCCCTGCAGCAGGTGGGGACCCCGGCCGAGCTCTACGACAACCCGGTCAACCTCTTCGTCGCCGGCTTCATCGGCTCACCGGCGATGAACTTCATGCCCGGTGAGATCAGCGGCGGCAAGCTGCAGCTGCCGATCGGCGAGGTGGACCTAGCCAAGCTCGACCTCGAGGGGCGCCGCGAGGGGCAGGTGATCGTCGGGCTGCGACCGGAGAACTTCGAGGACGTCGAGGTGATCGGCGACCTCAAGGAGGAGCGCGGGATCACCTTCGAGGCCGAGATCGACCTCGTCGAGTCCCTCGGCTCCGACCTCTACGCCTACTTCCACATCGAGTCCGAGGGCGTCCAGTCAGACCAGCTCGCCGACATCGTCGAAGAGAGCCTCGACGAAACCGGCGCCGGCGAAATCCGCGAGGGCCACGAGCAGATCGTCGCCCGCCTCGACCCGACCAGCAAAGTCCGCCGCCGCGAGCACGCCCAGCTCTGGGCCGACACCGCGAAACTGCACCTCTTCGACCCGGAGAACGGCGAGAGCCTGTCCCGGAGCTAGCCAGGGTCATGCGAGGCGCGGGACAAGGATCCGCGCCATTCTCTCGCTGCTAGAGACATGTCCAGGTTGCTTTTTCTTTGAAAGCCAGCGTGGTCGTTGTGGTCACCGCCGCTGTCGTCCAAGCATTGCTCCCAAGCCTGTCTTCCAGGTCGTAGGGCTGTCCTGTACCTGTGATCTGCATCTGGTTTTGTTTGTTCCCGGTCGCAGTGAAGGCGAGGGTTGCGGACGACGAGCTTTCACCGCATTTCGGTGCGGTGATTCGGCCCATGAAGCTACCTTTGACTTCTACCGTTCCCAGCCCTTCGCACGATAGTTGGACCGCGGGAGCGAATATGGACGACGGCAGCGTGAGCAGAAGGCCGAGATCGCTCTTGCTATCGCTCGTATAGACGGTTTGGAACCGAATGCCTTTCACCGAGATTGTGTTTAACAGCGCTGCGCCCACGGAATGGCATTTGTAGGTAAATCCCGATACCTGGCAGTTTGTGTAGTCGACGCTGATTTCGCCGGTTGTGTTGCTCCCTGCGTCGAAGTTCCCCACCAGGAGGTTTGGGCCTGAGCACACGATGGGAAACCCGCTCCCGTTCGTCAGGCTGAAGCTACCTCCTTCGGCGGTAAATGCGACACCCGCCGGATCGACATGGGGACCGCCAGCCGAGGCCGGAGCCGGCATCGCCAGGAGCGCCGTGCCGAGGGCAGCAACGCCGAGCACCATCCTCAGTTTGTTCTTCACAGCCCTTCCTCCTCGTAGATCCAGGGAGCGCAAAATGCGCGCGAAAGGCGTAGTGGATCTGGTTCCGATAGTCAAGATGCGCTGAGCAATGACTCCGGGTCTGGGGCCGATTTGCGAAACGCCCCCTGCTGACAGCAGTCGAGCATGATTGGCGCCTCGTGCATCTGCGCGCTCTTTCGGCGGTGATGGAACCTGCTCAGGCCGCGGCGGCGACCAGGCGCGACATCACGTCGGCGGCCTGGGCGTCGTCTAGGCCCTGGGCCTCGGTGAGGTCCTGCCAGGTGCGGAAGGCGAGGGCGTGGCCGATCGCGGCGCGGGTGCGCTTGGCGGCGTTGCCGCGGAGGCCGCGGCCGCGGCCGAGGATCTCGGCGGCGATCGCCAGAAACTGGTGGTAGGCGGCGAACTTCTCGGCGACGACCGGCACCGCGTCTTCATCGCGTAGGAGCTTGTCGATCATCCCCCCCGCCCGGCGGTAATAGGCGTACATCTCGTCGAGGGCGCACGCCAGGCGCTCTCCCGGGTCCTCGATCTGCTGCCAGCAGCTGATGTCCGGCGGGGGGTTGCTCTCCGCCCAGTGGGCCGAGCAGGCTCCGAAGAGGGCGCGCTCGTCGGGGAAGTGGCGGTAGAGGGTCGAGCGGCGGACCCCGGCGTGCTCGGCGACGGCGCTCATCGTCGTCTGCGCGGGGCCGAGCGTGCCGTGCAGCACGACAGCGCTTTCGGTGATCCGCAGGCGGGTCTGCGCCTCGGCTTCGGCCCGCTGCTTCTTCTCGTACTTTCGCTTTCGATCGGACATGGGTGTACGGCGAATATTGACAGGTGCCTGCGGATGTGTCTATTCTTTTCGCAAGACACAGATGTCCAACGAATTTTGAAGGAGAAAAAGATGGCAACGGTGATTGGTCCCAGCGACGGCAAGGCAGGCTTTCTCGGCAGCATCGGGGTCCGCTTCATGATCGACGGCGAGGACGCAGGCGGTGACTTCTCCCTGGTCGAACATCCCCTCTCCCCCCACGCCCTGGCGGCGCCGCTGCACCGCCACACCCGCGAGGACGAGTACAGCTTCGTGCTCGAGGGACGGATGGGCGGGCTGCTCGGCGAGGAGGTGGTCGAGGGCGGCCCCGGCGACCTCGTCTTCAAGCCCCGCAACGAGTGGCACACCTTCTGGAACGCGGGTGAGGTCCCCTGCCGGATCCTCGAGATCATTGCCCCGGCCGGCTTCGAGCACTTCTTCGAGGAGCTCGTCGACATGGGGGGCGTGGTGAACGCGACGCCGGAGAAGCTGGAGGCCCTCAACGACCGCTACGGCCTGGAGATGAAACCGGAGAGCGTTCCCGAGCTGCTGGACCGCTTCGGCCTGGTCGTCGGCGAGCCGGTGGGGACGGCGCTGCAGCTCGGACGGTAAGCCCGCGCGCGCGGCATTCTGCCTTGCCGGCCCGCTCCAATGCGGAATCGGGCCCAACTGGCCCGCTATTGATCAGCTTTTCTTGCGTATAAGATGGAAGGCTGCGAAACATCTCCCTTCAACTACTAAGCCGGGAGATGGCGCATGAATCTCAGGAAGCACCTACTTGGAGTGGTCATCGGGGCGATCGCACTCGGGGCAATGGCTCCACAAGCAATTGCAGCTACCCCCGAAGGCGATCCGGCGGGCGGGAAATTCCCGGTCGCGGGAACGGCAACGAGCGGCAAATCCGTGATGAGCACGGCCAGCGGAATGACAGTCGAATGCACGGCTGGCAAAGGCAGCGGCCAGGCAACGAGCAAAACGACAGGCGAAGGAAGCTACTCGCTGAGTGGATGCACCACCGTCATCCTCGGCCTTCCCATCTCCTGTACCTCCGCGGGGCAGCCCAGCGGTACCGTCGTGACCGGCGTATCCGTCACGCATCTCATCTACCTGGATGAGAACCACACAAAGCCAGGGGTTCTGGCGACAGCACCCGCGAGCGGTGTTTTCGCCAAATTCACCTGCGGCATGGTCACCGTCGAAGTCAAAGGCAACGGTGTAATCGGCGAATTCACTGCTCCTCTATGCGGGCAGACCTCGAAAACCGGGACCGTCGTCACGCAGACCTCCTCGCACGGGACGCAGAAATACCGGCAGATCGAAGAAACAGGCACGCAGTACGACATGACCGCCTCGGTCAACGGAGGCGCCTTCGAAACAGTCGGGACAGACTGGACCGTGACCGGAACCGCGGCCGAACAGAGCACGCTCACATGTCCTGAACAAAAATAGGCGCGGCACCGAACGCAGCAAATTACGGAGATCCAGCGGCAGGACTGGATCTCCGCTCGCTGCTACCCTGCGCAGGTAGGCAGAGAGTCAATTGTCTGCCTGCGCGTCCGTCTTCGACCAGCAGCGAGGAAACGCGCTTTGACTCCCGACCAGGGGTTCAGTATCGACCGTGAGGGGCCGCGAGACGAATGCGGCGTCTTCGGCGTATACGCACCCGGGCATGAGGTATCCCGCCTCGCCTACTTCAGCCTCTACGCGCTGCAGCATCGCGGCCAGGAGTCGGCTGGGATCGCCACCTGCGAGGGGGGGATGATCACGACGATGCGGGACCAGGGCCTGGTCTCGCAGGTCTTCTCGGAGGAGAAGCTGGCGGCGATGCAGGGGGACATGGCGATCGGCCACGTCCGCTACTCGACCACCGGCGGCGGCTCCTGGGAGAACGCGCAGCCGATCTGGCGCGACGACGGCCGCGAGGTCGCCCTCGCCCACAACGGCAACCTCACCAACGCGGTGGAGCTGTGGGGTGAGCTGAAGGAGCGGGGGCTGAAGTTCCGCGGCACCTCCGACTCGGAGATCATGGCGGCGCTGCTCTCCTCCCACAACGGGAAGATGATCGAGGACGCCGTCACCGAGGTGATGCCGCGGCTGCAGGGCGCCTACTCGACGGTGGTGATGACCAAGCGGGCGATCGTCGCCTTCCGCGACCCACATGGAATCCGGCCGCTCAGCCTCGGCCGGCTCGGCGACCGCTTCGTCGTCGCCTCCGAGAGCTGCGCCTTCGACATCATCGGCGCCGAGCTGATGCGCGAGGTGCACCCGGGGGAGATGGTCAGCCTGACCGAGCGCGGGCTGGAGACGCGCCAGGTGGTGAAGGCCGAGCGCCGCGCGACCTGCGTCTTCGAGCACATCTACTTCTCCCGCCCCGACAGCCGGCTGGAGGGCAAGGTCCTGCAGCAGAGCCGCGGGCGGATGGGCGAGATCCTCTGGCGCGAGGCGCCGGTCGAGGCCGACCTGGTGATCTCGGTGCCGGACTCGGGGAACCCCGCGGCGGCGGGGTTCGCGCGCGCCTCGGGCCTTCCCCGTGACGACGGCCTGATCAAGAACCGCTACGTCGCCCGCACCTTCATCCAGCCGGGGCAGGAGCTGCGCAAGCACGGGCTGCGGCTGAAGTTCAACCCGCTACCGGAGATCGTCGCCGGTCAGCGCCTCGTCGTCGTCGACGACTCGATCGTCCGCGGCAACACCACCCGCCAGATCGTCGGCATGCTGCGCGACGCCGGTGCCGCCGAGGTGCACCTGCGGATCTCGGCTCCGCCGATCCGCAACCCCTGCCACTACGGGGTCGACATGTCGACCCGCGAGGAGATGATCGCCCACAACCGCTCGATCGAGGAGATCGCCGCGGAGCTGGAGGCCGACAGCCTCGCCTACCTCTCGATCGCCGGCGTCTACGAGGCGATCGGCGGCGACCCCGGCGAACACTGCGACGCCTGCTTCACCGGCGACTACCCGCTCGGGGACCCGGACGAGGCTGACGGCAAATACGCCCTGGAGACCGCCTCCAGCGGAGTCTGACCGCCGGTCAGACTCCGCCCGCCAGTTCGAGTCCCAGCCAGACGATTACAAGGGAGACGAGCAGGATCGCGCCCTGCAGCGCGTGCAGTTTGGGGCGTTTCAGGTGGACAAGGGTGAGGGCGACCACCAACCCGACCAGGGTCAGCTTCCACTGCAGGGTAGAACTGCTCCATAGGTCGTAGTGAGAGGCCAGCGCCCAGCCGGTGACGAGGAGGACGCCGAGGGCAACCAGGGACCCGTAGCCGAAGCGGCGGGCGACTGCCCGCATGCGGGTCCGCTCGCGATCGGGGTCACTACGCAGGACCGGCACGACTGCGAGCCCGAAGACGAGCTGGCCGCCGACGAAGAAGGCCATCGCCAGCAGGTGCAGGTAGAGGACCGCTTGCCAGAAGCCGCTCACGCACGGAAGCGTAAACAGACCGTGAACCGAGTTGTCCCCGCATACCGGGGACAAATGCGTTCGCACTTCCGTTGCGCTTTCGACAAGATGCGCGCGTGAGCGCGTTCCGGATCGTCGTCCTCGCCTCGGGCAGCGGCACCAACCTGCAGGCGATCCTCGACAAGCTGCACGGGCAGGGGCTGGTGGAGGTCGTGGGGGTCGGCTCCGACAAGCCGGGCGCCGGGGCGCTGGCGCGGGCGCGGCTGGCCGGCGTCGAGACCGGGGTCTTCCCCGCGGCTGATTACGCCGACCGGGCGGCGCGGGACGAGGCGATGGGCAACTGGATCGAGGCACGGGGGGCGGATCTCGTCGTCCTCGCCGGCTACATGCAGCTGCTGAGCGCGCCCTTCGTCGCCCGCTTCCGCAACCGCGTGGTCAACATCCACCCCGCGCTGCTGCCGAGCTTCCCGGGCCTCGACGCGATCGGCCAGGCGCTCGACGCCGGGGTCGGGACCACCGGCGTCACCGTCCACTTCGTCGACGAGGGGATCGACACCGGGCCGGTGATCGCCCAGCGCGAGGTCCCGGTGCCCGCCGGCATCGCCCGGGCGGAGCTTGAGGCGGCCGTCCACGCCGTCGAGCACGAGCTCTACCCGGAGGCGATCCGCATGATCGCGGAGGGCAGAGTGAAGAGCCCCTCCCTCGACGAGCCCGGCTCGGATGAGGCCCAATGACGCTGCGCGGATACGGCACCGCCAGGACATCCCGCGTAGCGCCGCTACACGGGAGTCGCATCGGCACCGTCCCGCTTGGTCATCGCCCTCCCCGAGCACGCGCTCGCCTCGGTCGGGGCTCTAGGATCGACCCCAGCGACCCGCGGACGGTCGCGATCGATGACTGATCCCGCCACCGACACTCAGCAGGAGAGCCTAGGAAACGGGCAGGTGCGGGTGAGCCGGGCGCTGATCTCGGTCTCCGACAAGACCGGGGTGGCCGATTTCGCCAAGGGCCTGGCGTCGCTCGGGGTCGAGATCCTCTCCACCGGCGGCACCGCGACGGCCCTGCGCGAAGCCGGGGTCGAGGTGACCGACGTCTCTGAGTTCACCGGCCAGGAAGAGATCCTCGGCGGCCGGGTGAAGACGCTGCACCCGCGGCTGCACGCGGCCCTGCTGGCGCGGCGCGTCGACCCCGAGCACGTGGCGACTCTGGAGCGCGAGGGGATCGAGCCGATCGACGTCGTCTGCGTCAACCTCTACCCGTTCGAGCAGACCGTCGCCGGGCACGAGGTCGCCCACGAGGTGGCGATCGAGAACATCGACATCGGCGGGCCGACGATGATCCGGGCGGCGGCGAAGAACCACGAGAGCGTCGCCGTCGTCGTCAAGCCGGAGTCCTACGACGCGGTGATCGCCGAGCTGGAAGAGAGCGGCGGCGAGATCTCCGCCGCGACCCGCCACTGGCTCGCCAACGAGGCCTTCGCGCAGACCGCGCGCTACGACGCCGCGATCAGCCGCTGGTTCTCGGAGGAGTACGAGGACTTCCCCGAACACCTCGCGGTCGCTTACGAGAAGGTGCTCGACCTCTCCTACGGGGAGAACCCGCACCAGCGGGCGGCGCTCTACGCCGAGCAGGGCCTGCGCAGCCACATCCTCTCCCGCTGCTCGAAGCTGCACGGCCGGGCGCTCTCCTTCAACAACGTCCTCGACCTCGATTCCGCCCGCAGCCTCGTCGGTGACTTCGAGCAGCCGGCCTGCGTGATCGTCAAGCACAACAACCCCTGCGGTGTGGCGATCGGCGAGGACGCGCTCGAGGCCTACCTGAAGGCGCTTGCCTGCGACCCGCTCTCGGCCTACGGCGGCGTGATCGCGATCAACCGCCCGATCGCCCGCGAGCTGGCCGAGAAGCTGCACGAGAACTTCGTCGAGGTGCTGAGCGCGCCCGGCTACGAGGACGGCGCTCTCGACGTGCTGACGCAGAAGGAGGCAATCCGGATCCTCTGCGAGGAGGAGCGGCGCCAGCCCGACCCGACCGAGCGCGACGTCAAGCGGGTGATGGGCGGCCTCCTGATCCAGGATCGCGACGGCGACCCCGAGCCGCGGGAGATCATGGAGGCGGTCACCGGCAACGAGCCGAGCGAGGAACAGTGGCAGGACATGCTCTTCGCCTGGACCGTCAGCCGCCGCGTCCGCTCCAACGCGATCGTGATCGCCAAGGGCGGCGCCACCCTCGGCATCGGCGCCGGCCAGATGAGCCGCGTCGACTCCGTCCGCCTCGCCGTCGAGAAGTGCCGCGAGGCCCGCGGCGCGGACGCCGACCAGCTCCTCGCCGGCTCCGCCCTCGCCTCCGACGCCTTCTTCCCCTTTGCCGACGGTCCCGAGCTGGCGATCCAGGCCGGCACCACCGCCGTCATCCAGCCCGGCGGCTCCAAACGCGACGCCGAGGTGATCGAGGCCTGCGAGCACGCCGGCGTCGCGATGGTCTTCACGAAGCACCGGCACTTCCGGCACTAGCGGCGTCTGAAACTTTGGTTCCGGTTGCTGTCAGCCGGTGCATTACTCAGATCCGTCTGCTTAGGGTATGGCTATGTCGTCAAATGGGAACGTCAGTGGAACTGGCGAAAATCCCTGGATACCCGCTCGGTTGATCCCCGTTGCGGGTATCAGAGGACAGGACGAGCAGGAGATTCGTGCCGCCTCTTCGCTGTTAGCGGTCATGGGCGCAGTGGACGAGTTCGGTCGCGGCCTCCTCAAGGAGATCGGCGGCCCCGCTGGTCGGATCTCGACCTTCACCGAGGTGCCCCTGAAAGACACCGAGGGGAAGACCTGGCGTCCTGACGGGGTGATCGCAGTCGAACGAGGGAAGACCTCTTGGAAGTGTCTTGTCGAGGTGAAAACGGGAAACGCACCCCTCGGGGCGGACCAGGTTTCGACTTATCTCGACCTCGCTCGCGAACATGGCTTTCAGGCGCTGCTGACGATCTCTAACCAGATCAGCAGCAGCTCGGAAGATGCACCAGTCACCGTGGACCGGCGGAAGCTGCGATCGGTGCAGCTGCGTCACCTCTCTTGGTGGCGCATCCTCACCGAGGCGATCATGCAGCACCAACATCGAGGGATTCGCGACACCGACCAAGAGTGGATCCTCGGTGAGCTGATTGCCTATCTTGAGCACGAGAAGTCCGGGGCGGTTGGCTTCGAAGACATGGGCCAAAGTTGGGTGCAGGTGCGAAACAGCGCTCGCGACGGGACCATTCGCGCCAACGACAAGGGTGTCCAGGACGTTGTTGAGCGCTGGGAGCAGTTCGTCGAGTACCTGTGCCTTGGCCTCAGCCAGGACTTGGGAGTCCAAGTAGCGTCAGCCCAATCGCGGGTACGGGATGGACGCGCCTGGACCGAATCCTTGTTGAAGAGCCTTGAGACCGACGGGACCCTTTCCGGTTCCTTCCGTGTTCCGGGTGCAGTTGGACCAATCGAGGTGGAAGCCGATCTTCGCGCCAGGCTGACCCGCGCGAGCGTGAATGTGACTGCTCCAAAGGAGGGGCGTCCGCAGACGCGAATCAACTGGATCCTCCGCCAGCTGAAGAAAGCTCCTGAGGACCTGCGGATCGAAGTTCACTTCGCGCGGACCAAGGAGACGACTGCGCTGCTCCTGAAGGACGCGCAGGAGGAACCAGCCGGCCTGCTGTCGCCGACGGACCCGAAACGCGAGCCACGCAGCTTCACCCTCTCGCTGCCACGACCCCTCGGCACCAAGCGCGGACGGGGCGAGCGGTCTTTCGTCCTCGAGACCAGGCGGCAGGTGGTCAGCTTCTACGGTGATCTCGTAGAAGGGCTGGCTGAATGGCGTCCTAAAGCGCCGAAGCTGCCGAGTGAGAAACCGCCCGAGGAGGCCGGGGATCCCCGGCGAACGATTCCTACCGTTGTCGAGGTACCAGCACCCGCACAAGCTGGCGGAGAGGGGAGTCTTTCGGTGCCTCCGACTCCTGCTCCTTCCAGGGTTCCCCGGATCGGCGATTGAGCGTCGTGCTCCCCTAGGCCTGCCCTGCCGCGGCCCGCTGTTTCTCGCTCGCGCGCATGACGTGCTTGCAGACCTGCATCGGTTCGTCGGCGACGACGAGGAGCTCTTTGTCGCCGGGGGAGATCAGGCCGTGGTCCTCGAGGCCGCGGTCGATCCACTCCAGCAGCGGGTCCCAGAACTCGGAGTCGACGAGGATGGTGGGGAAGGCGTGGATACGGCGGGTCTGGATCAGGGTCAGGGACTCGAACATCTCGTCGAGGGTGCCGAAGCCCCCGGGCAGCATCACGAAGGCGCGGGCGAAGCGGACGAACATCAGCTTGCGGGCGAAGAAGTAGTGGAATTCGTACTGGCGGTTGACGTAGCGGTTGACGTGCTGCTCGTGCGGCAGTTCGATGTTGAGGCCGACCGAGAGGCCGCCGGCCTCGGCGGCGCCGCGGTTGGCGGCCTCCATCAGCCCGGGGCCGCCGCCGGTGATCACGGTGTAGCCGTGGTGGGACAGGCAGGCCGCGGTCTCGCGGGCCAGCTCGTACCAGCGATGTCCCTCCTCGACCCGCGCCGAGCCGAAGATCGAAACCCCTTCGTCGATCTCGCGGAGGGCCTGAAAGGCGCCTTCGATCTCCTTTTGGATGCGATCGAGGCGGCGTTCGTCGTCGGTCGCCTTGTCGACCGGCACGCGCAGCAGGTGCTGGTCGTGCCGGAACCCGTCGCTGTTGGCGCCGTCCCCGCCCATCGCTCAAGTAGAGCACACCGAGGAGGAGTCCCCCGGCGGGGGCGAGCGCGCCGATGCAGAAGCACGGGCTTGATCGTTTATTCCTTCTCCAAGCGGCTATTTGACGGGAATGGACACCTGAGGAAGATGGGAGCGATGGTTAGTCGACTGGTCATGGGCCAAGAGTTACTCGCCGCAATCGCCGACGCCACGCGGGCCGCTCCATACATCGCTCGCAGAGAGCTCTACGGGAGGTACTTCCGCAACGCGGATTTGGAGAGCTTCGACCGCCAGCTCTCTCTGCTCGCGTCAGAAGGCTTGGTGGAACGGCGGCCAAACCCCGAGGAGCCGGGGGACCGACTCTTGGGCCTGACCGAGATCTCCCGGGGGGGCCGCGTTCCTTGGGAGGCGATCGAGAGAGGCAGGAAGCGAAGGGGCGAAATCTGAGTCGCCACAGCGATCGTAGAGCAGTGCTTGGACCACGTTCGCACGGCGAGACAGCGATGGGGCAGCCAGCCTTCTCGCAGAGGACGTGGTGTACGAAAACAGCTGGCTGCCAACTGCGTGAGTACTACGATCCCCTTTCCGTCCTTGTCGCAACCCTGCGCGGCTTGCTAGGCGCAGTCGTGCCTGCGGCGCGCGCTAAGCCTCCCTCCGCAGCCGCGCCGCGCAGTTAAGGGCCGCCATTCTCTGAGGGTGACAGCTAGGCCGAAGATGGCCGATCACCGCAACTCGCGGTCGACGATCTCGATGACGTTCTCCGTCAGCCGAGGCCGCCCCGTATCGATCAGCCAGCGCTCCAATTCGCGCCCCTCGTCGCGGGTATGGATGGTTCTGTCGCCTTCCGCGATGTGGACGCAGCCATTTTGGATCCGTATAACCCGAGCTTCGGCACCTTTCACACGCGTGACGACCAGCCCCTGGTACCCCAGGCCGGCCGAAAGCTCACATGCCGAAGTACGCGGCAGCTCCGCCAGCTGCTGGCCAAAGCTCTTCGTCTCTGCGACCGTCAGGACCCAGGTCGGGTTCGGCCTGCCGGAAAATATGTCTAGCTCAACCTCAACACGCGCCGACAGCGGCATGCGGCTAGGCCACGTACGCAGTCGAGTTGTTCTGGTAGAAATAGCCGCAGAAGTCGCTGTAGGGACCGCGGCAGATGTTGTTCGGAGCGTAGCCCCTGCCTTGGTACTGGTAGATCGCGTGCCCGCAGTCGTCGGTGTACTTCGCAGGCGTGCCGCCGGGCTTGTGCCCCCACCACCAGTACGGTCCTCCGGTCACCAGTCGGTAGAAGTGATAGTCGTTGTTCGGCCAGATGACTAACACGATGGTCAGGCCATTCGGCTCGCAACCGTCCCTCCAGCCGTCAGCCCGCAATCCGTCAACCACACTGCCGCAGCTCATAACTTTCGCCGGTCGCCCTCCCCGCTGCCCGGGTAAGGCATAGCGCACATCGGCCAGATGATTACTGGCGAAGCAGTAACAGTTGTTGCGGAAAACATGGGCGGGATCATTGAAGAGCTGGGCATTCGCCGAGAAATAGCTGGAGGGGCAATTCCACCAAGTCTCGTGTTCCTCCGCCCCGATGTCATACGGGGCGTCCGCGGCTGCATCGGCCTCCGCGACTCGCTTCTTATCGATCTTTGCGGTGGGCTCGCGGGGGCCGCGAGAACGAGGCGCGAGCGAGACGCCACGGTGGGCGAGCTCCAAAATTTCGTCGCCGATGCGAGCACCCTGAGCATCGGCGGTGGTCAGCAACCACTCGGCGGCTGAGTCCTTTCTTGCCGACTTGAGGCCGAGGCGAAATTCGCTTGGAAGCGGTCTGCGGGTGGCGGACCTTCTCTTTTCCCACGGTCCGTCATCCGTCTTGACCCGCCGCACAATCGCCCCCCGATAGCCGAGGCCCAGGCGTAAGCTCCTCGTTCTCGCGGGGGATATCTGTGCCGGCTCTGAGCGGAGGATCTCGAGCAGCGTCTCCTCCTGAGGCTCCGACAGCATCCACCTCGGATTGGGCATACCCGAAAAAACGTCGAGTTCGACCTCGAGCACGACTATCTCCTCAAACCTCGATTGCCGCGACTATCGCAGACCTCCCCGCCATGAGCAAAAACATCGGGGTCCGCAGTTGCCCCGGCGCAACACGGTCGACTACCGCGGCTCAGCGATGAAGGAATTAAGGTAGGGACGAGCTATGTGGAAGGGCGGTAATGCGATTTACTCGCGGTGAGCCAGGATATGCGGACCTGGCCCGGCTCCGCGATGAGGGTGACTTGGACACGCTAGCTCACCACCTCAACGATCCGAGGTCCTCACGGCGCCTGCGCCGGCGGGTCGTTACCTACATAGCCAGCACCAAGCCCGGGGGTGGCAAAGCCACTCTGGCGACGGGAGCCACCGACCCCGCGATAGTCCCGATACTGGCGCCGGCCCTTAACGAGCATCCAGACCCTTCTGTCAGGAGGGCCGCCGCTTACGGGCTTCGTCGAACCGGCGACCAAAGCGCTGTTCAGCCACTGCTTGCCGCCCTGTCAGACACCGATAAGGCAACGCGGATTCACGCCGCCATGGGCCTGGGTATCTGCGCTCACGCGCGGCCGTAGTGCCGCTTTCGCAGCTCCTGGTGGATCACAGTTGCGCCGACATCGCTGCCCGGGCCCTGGTCGAGATCGGGGACGAGGAAGCCCTACCTCCCCTGCGGGACGCGGCTTCGTCTACCAGGTCCAAGCGCAGGCGAGAAAGACTCGATCAGGCGGTTGTCGACCTCGAACGGCGGGTCGGCCTTCTCCCGACGGGATAGCCACATGCTTCGGACACAGCGGCACCACGGCCCTAAATGCCCCCGGCGGGACTCGAACCCGCGCCGCGCGGCTTAAAAGGCCGCCGCTCTAACCAGCTGAGCTACAGGGGCGAGGTGCTCATGGTAGAGGGAGGCTGAGTGCCGTGCCGGGAGCTTCAGGAGAGGTCGGGAAGGCCCTCGTAGGCGGTCGAGGCCTCGGCGTGGGTGCGGCGGGGGATGCGGCCGGCGCGGCGGGCGAGGTGGCCGGCCTCGACACCGCGGCGGAGGGCGGTGGCCATCGCCAGGGGGTCCTCGGCGCCGAAGATGGCGCTGGCGGCGACGATCGCGTCGCAGCCCAGCTCCAGGGCCTGGGCGGCGTCGGAGGCGGTGCCGATGCCGGCGTCGAGGATGACCGGCACCTCGGCCCGTTCGGTGATGATCGCGATGTTGTACGGATTGCGAATGCCGGCGCCGGAGCCGATCGGGGAGCCGAGCGGCATCACCGCGGCACAGCCGGCCTCCTCAAGGCGGCGAGCGAGGATCGGGTCGTCGTTGGTGTACGGGAGGACAGTGAAGCCCTCGGCGACGAGTTGTTCGGCGGCGTCGAGGAGCTCGACCGCGTCGGGGTAGAGAGTGCGGTCGTCGCCGATCACCTCGAGCTTGATCCAGTCCGTCCCGAAGGCCTCGCGGGCGAGCTTGGCCGTGCGGACGGCGTCGCGGGCGGTGTAGCAGCCGGCGGTGTTGGGGAGGACGAAGAGGCCGAGACGGTCGATCACGTCAAGGACCGAGCCCTCGGCGGCGGGATCGATGCGGCGCAGGGCGACGGTGACGATCTCGGTTCCGGAGGCCAGCAGCGCCTGCTCCATCTGCTCCAGCGAGCGGAAGCCGCCGGTGCCGGCGATCAGCCGCGAGCCCCACGCGCGCGCGCCCAGCTCCCAGGTGTCGGCGCCGCCCTGGATCGCCGCCAGCACCTCGACCGCCTGGCCCTCGCGCAGCGGCGTCTGAGCCCACTCGCCGCGGGGCACGACCTCGCCGTCGAGGGCGACCGCAACCCCGCGTCCCCCCTCCCCCGCGCCCGAGGCGCGTACCGCGGCGTCGAGCGTCGCGTCCTGCGGCAGCTCATGCGGCGTCCCGTTCAACTCGACCCTCATCAGTTTCATGACGCTTGCCTCACCCCCGTAACAGCGCGATCGCTGGAGAGGAGATTCGCGACGGCTTGCGCCGCCAGGGGCGCCAGGAGGATGCCGTTGCGGAAGTGGCCGGTGGCAAGGATGAGGCCGTCGATCGCGCCGGGACCGACGAGGGGGAGGTTGTCCGGGGTCCCCGGACGGAGGCCCGCGCTGGCCCCGAGCAGCTCCATCTCGGCGACGTCGGGGAGCAGGCGGTAGGCCTCGCGCAGCAGCTCGTGGACCCCGCCGGCGGTGACGGCGGTGTCGAAGCCCATTTCTTCGACGGTGGCGCCGATGACGAGGCGGCCGTCGGGGCGCGGCACCAGGTAGACGCGCTCGGAGGCGAGGATGTGGCGGGCGACCGGTCCCTCGTCACGGCCGCGCAGCTCGACCACCTGGCCCTTTACCGGGCGCACCGGCGGACGGGCGTGCTCCGGCAGCCACTCGGCCGCCCCGGACCAGGCGCCGGTCGCGAGGACGGTGGTCTCGGCGCGGATCAAGTTGTCCCCGGTATGCGGGGACAACCCGCGTCGCACTTCCTCCTCGCTTTCGTGACGACCTCGCGTTCGCACGCCCGTCAGGCGCTCGCCGTCGAAGATTCCCTCGACTGCCTCGCGTCCCGTCAGCACCTCCACGCCCTCCGCGCGCGCCGCCGCCAGCAGCGCTTGCGTCAGCGCCCGCGGGTCGACCGCGGCCTCGCATGGCGCAAAGACGCCGCCGTGGAAGGAGGGCGTCAGCCCCGGCTCCAGCTCGCGGCAGCGGCGCGGCGGCAGCCACTCGGCCTCCAGCTCGAGCGAGCGCTGCAGCTCGTGCACCCGCCGCAGCTGCGCCGCCTCGTCGCGGTCGAGAGCAACGTGGAGGGTCCCGAGCCCTTCGTAGCCGGTGCTCTCCCCCGTCGCCTCCTCCAGCTCGGCGACGAACTCCGGATACAGCCTCGCCGCTGCCAGGGTCAGCTCCAGCAGCTCGGGCTCGCCGAAGGTCAGCTCACCGACGGGCGCCAGCATCCCGGCCGCGACCCGCGTCGCCCCCGCCCCCGGCTCGCCGCGCTCCAGCACAACCACCCGTGCCCCCCGCTGCGCCAGGCGCCAGGCGCAGGCGAGCCCGATGACGCCGCCGCCAACGACCACCACATCGAAACCGCGCTTCTCAGTCAAAGCCTTTGCCTCCGCCGGCATTACCCGGATCAGGTCGAAACGGTCGGTGGCCTCGATGCCACCCTCTCAGCCCTCGCGGGCTCCCGTGCCCCTCCGATGCTACCCCGCCGCCGCGCCCGGCCTCGCCGGCCGGCCATAATCGACCGATGAGCTTGTCCCTGCCCGAGGGCGACGGCCCGCTGCGCCGCGAGCGACTGCGGACCGCCCGCCTCTACTTCGTCTGCGAGGCGCGCCCGCAAACCGACCTCGAAGCGCTGCTGCGCGCGGCCCTGACCGGCGGCGCCGACATCGTCCAGCTGCGGGAGAAGGAGCTGGGACGGGCCGAGATAGAGCGTGCGGCCGAGACCTTCCGCCGCGTCGCCGACACCTTCAGCGCCCTCTTCATCCTCAACGACGACCCCGAGCTGGCGCGCGCCTGCGACGCCGACGGCGTCCACGTCGGCCAGGACGACGTCAGCGCCGAGCAGGCCCGGGAGCTGCTGGGGCCAGACGCGATCGTCGGCCTCTCGACCCACTCCGAGGAGCAGATCGCGGCCAGCGCAGGGCGCCCCGTCGACTACATAAGCGTCGGCCCGATCTGGGAGACGCCGACGAAAGAGGGGCGCCCGGCTGTCGGAACCGACCTCATCGTCCACGCCACCGCGAACGCCCCCCACCCCTTCTTCGCGATCGGCGGCATCGACACCGGCAACGTCGGCGAGGTCGTCGAGGCCGGCGCCGAGCGGCTCTGCGTGGTGCGGGCGCTCCGCGACGCCGCCGATCCCGAAGCTGCGGCCGCGGAGCTGCGGCAGGCCTTCGCCGGCGGCGAGAGGGGCGTGGCGCCGGGTGGCTGAGGTGTGCGGTGCCTGACGAGAAGGTCAAGCGCAAGCAGCGCGGCAGCGACCGGATGGCGCGCGGCTATGCCCGCGCCGAGCAGCGCAACCAGGAGGCGCGCGAAGCGCTCGAGCCCCTGGCCGAGGGCGAGCGGCCGACCGTCGTCACCATCGGCGCCATCGTCGCCGGCCTGATCGCCCTCTCGGTCGTCGCCGGCTATACCGCCGGGGTCGAGGTCAACGGGGAACAGCCGAAACTGGCGCAGGTGGTGGCGCCGGCGGTGATCATGGGGATGATGGCCTGGGGGATGTGGCGCGCCCGCTACTGGGCCGTGCTCGGCTTCCAGCTGGTCCTCGTGATCGTTCTCTTCAGCGCCTTCTTCGGCCTCGTCGTCGGCGCCTCCAGCGTCGGCCAGGTCCTCGGCACCCTCGCCCTGCTCGCGGTCGCCGGCACCTTCTTCTACTTCATGGTCAAGGCGATGGCGCGGATCCAGATGCCGACCCGCGTGCCGAGGGACTGACACCTATAGGCTCAGCACGCATGGCCGACACCTTCGACCAGATCGTCATCGGCGGGGGCCCTGGCGGGTACGTCGCCGCCATCCGTGCCGCTCAGCTGGGTCAGAAGACCGCGGTCGTCGAGCGCGACAAAGCCGGCGGTCGCTGCCTCAACTACGCCTGCATCCCGGCGAAGACGGTGCTCCGCACCGCCGAGATCTTCCACGAGGCGCAGAGCTCCGCCCAGCTCGGCGTCGTCAGCAACGACGTCCAGCTCGACTGGGGCGCGCTGCACAAGCGCCGCGAGGACGTCTCGGCGACGCTCTCCGGCGGCGTCGAAGGGCTGTGGAAGAAAAACAAGATCGAGTTCATCCAGGGTGACGCGACCCTGACCGCCGAGGGCAACGTCAAGGTCGGCGAGGAGGTCTACGAGGCGAAGGCGGTGACCCTTGCCACCGGCTCGGTGGCGCTGCCGATCCCCGGTGTCGAGTTCGGCGGCCGCGTGCTCGAAACCTGGGGCGCCTGGTCGCTGCCCGAGCGGCCGGACCGGATCGCCGTCGTCGGGGCCGGCGCCTCCGGGGCCGAGCTCGCCTCCGCCTACGCCCGCTTCGGCACCGAGGTGCTGCTGATCGAGATGCTCGACCAGATCCTCCCGGCCGAGGACAAGGACGTCGCTCGAGTCGTGAAACGCGTCTTCGAGAAACAGGGGATCGAGATCTCGACCGGGGCGCCGGTGGAGAACGTCGAGGCCGGGGACGATGCGGTGAAGTTCACCTACGGCGACAACAGCGCCGAGGTCGACTACCTCTGCATCGCCGGCGGCCGCGCCCCCGACACCGAGGGGCTGGGGCTGGAGGAGGCCGGGGTCGAGCTGGAGGAGGGCGGCCGCAAGATCAAGGTCGACGAGTTCCAGCGGACCAGCAACCAGAAGGTCTTCGCGATCGGCGACCTCGTCAACCGCAAGGCGCTCGCCCACAAGGCCTCCGAGGAGGGCGTGGTCGCGGTCGAGACGGCGGCCGGGGTCGAGACGCATCCGGTCAGCCAGGAGCTGATGGTCGGCGCCACCTTCTGCCAGCCACAGGTCGCCAGCGTCGGCCTGACCGAGGCCCAGGCCAGGGAGGCCGGCCACGAGGTCAAGGTCGGCAAGCAGAAAATCTCCGGCGAGGGAGCCGGCGTCGTCTACGACGACAAAGACGGGCTGGTCAAGCTCGTCGTCGACGCCAAATACGGGGAGGTCCTCGGCGCCCACGTCGTCGGCAACCGCGCCTGCGACATGATCGCCGAGCTGGTCGCGGCGATGGCACTGGAGGGCGGCTACCAGGAGCTGAGCCGGATCGTTCACCCGCACCCGACTGTGTCGGAGGCCGTGCTGGACGCGGCCCGCGCCGTCGACGGCTGGGCCATCCACGCCTAGCGCTTCCGCACCGGCCTCAGCTTCCGTCGCCGTTCGATCAGCTCGCTGTTGCCGGCGCCGTCACGCGCCCGCACGAGGACCAGCACCTTCCGCGCCTGCAGCTCGTCGCGCACCAGCTCGGCCTTCTTCGGCGACAGCTTCAACGCGATCCGCTTCGTCTTCCCGGCAGGGATGCTGAACGCAGCGCTGTCGAGCGGCAGCAGCCTCTTCGCCTTGCCGGCGAACTCGACCTTGGGCCGGACCTTCAGCCTGACCCTGCCGTGGCAGGGAGGCGTCTCCTCTATCGCGAGGCAGGTGAGCCCGACGCGGACGACGCCTTTGCGGTTGAGGACGAGTTTCCCCTTCTCCAGTCGCATCCAGACCTTGACGTCGGATGGTGGCGGCGGAGTGGGTGGGACCTCCACCTCGAAAGGGCCGCTGTCGCAGCGGGGGCCTTGAGGACGGGTGGTCCCGCGTTGGTCGAGCGCCGGGCATGCGCCGACGGCGAAGTCGATCGCCGGGCTGCCGGCCAGGAGGTCGTAGACCAACGTCGAGCCGCCGTGGAGGGCGAGGGTGCCGAGCAGCGGGTCGACGTTCGGCCTGTCTTCCGGACCGGCCCCGCAGGTGGCTTCATCGCTGACGTTGCCGCCGAGGCTGGTGAAGGCCGGGAGCGAAGTGCAGCCGCGCAAGCCTTCGGCGTCGCGATTGTCGGAGAAGATGCTGTTGGAGACGGTGAGCGGGCTGCCGCGCACAGCCGCGCTCGACGTCCCGCCGGAGCGGTTGCCGACCACGGCACTGTCGGCGATCAGTACCGAGTCGTTGCCATTGATCGCGGAGGCGCCCATCGAGGAGTTGCCGGCGATGGTGCTGTTGACGATTCTCACTTCCGCGTTCGCCTGGATCGCGCCGCCGGAGATGCCCGAAGTTTTGTTGGCGCCGAGGAAGCTCGATTCGATCGTCAGCGGCCCGTTGGTCTGGATGCCGCCGCCGGCATCCGCGCGTTCGTTGCCTTCGACGCTGACCGCGCGCAGCGTCAGGTCGCTTCCGTTCTGGATCCCGCCTTTGCCGCCGGTGATCGTCAGCCCGCTGAGCGTCGATTTCGCGTCGATCGTGAAGACGATCTCTTCGCCGTCGCCTCTGACAACCGTCCTGTCGGCGCCGGCGCCCCGCACCTCGACCTCGTCGCTGATCGGCAGCGAGAGCATTTCGTACTGGATCAGGTAGGGCGCGGCGCTGGCCGGCAGGATGACCACGTCGTCGACCGAGGTGGTGGCATTGGCGGCCGTCAACGCTCCGCGCAGCGAGCAGTTCGTCGCTTCGCAGGGGGCGGGGTTCGGGTCGTCGGTGCGGGTGACGGTGTAGGTCTCAGCGTCGGCGCTTGCGACGGCGCCGAGCAGCAGTGCCATGGTCGCGAGGCCGAGGATGAGCGTTCTGGTCCGGGACGGCATGGCGGCAGCATCCCACAGCGGCGGGCGGCGCGGGCGGATTTAGGCGTATGTTGCCGCCGTGCGCGCGACCTTCTACTACGACCTCGGCTCGCCCTACGCGTACCTGTCCGCCGAGCGGATCAGCGGGCTCTTCGCCGAGGCGGAGCTGGAGCAGCCGGAGTGGCAGCCGATCCTGCTGGGAGGGCTGTTCCGGCGCTTCGGCCGCGGATCGTGGGCGGAGACGGAGGCGCGGGCGGAAGGGATGGCCGAGGTCGAGCGGCGCGCCGCCGAGTACGGGTTGCCGCCGATCGCCTGGCCGACGCCGTGGCCGGGCAACACCCTGGTGGCGATGCGGGCGGCGACCTTCGCCAAGCAGACCGGCCGCGCCGTCTCCTTCTCCCTCGCCGGCTTCCGCCAGGCCTTCGCCGCGGGTCGCGACCTCAGTGACGCCGACAGCGTGACGATCGCCGGCGCCGCCTGCGAGCTGCACCCGCGGGCACTGCTGAAGGCGGTCGAAACCGCAGGGGTGAAGAACGCGCTGCGCGAGGCAACCGACCGCGCCGGCGACCTCGGGGTCGAAGGGGTTCCGGCCGTGGTCGTCGGCGAGGAGGTCTTCTGGGGCGACGACCGCTTGGAAGAGGCGGTGGAGGCGGCGGCACGCAGCTAAGGTGAACTCGATGGCCGAGTTGCCTGACGCCGCCACCTGTTATGAGCTGCTCGCGCGGATGGCGCTGATCCGTCGCTTCGAGGAGGAGGCGGGGCGGCAGTACCAGCGGGCGCGGGCGGGGGGCTTCCTGCACCTGGCGATCGGCGAGGAGGCGACGATCGTCGGCACCACCTCGGTGATGTGCGACGAGGACTTCCTGATCGGCACCTACCGCACCCACGGGCACGCGATCGCCCGCGGGACCGAGCCGAAGCGGGTGATGGCGGAGCTGTTCGGCCGCGTCGACGGGACCAGCGGCGGCCGCGGCGGCTCAATGCACATCTTCGACGCCGAGAAGCGCTTCATGGGCGGCTACGGGATCGTCGGGGGCAACCTCCCGATCGCCGCAGGCATCGCCCTCGCTTCCCAGTACAAGGGCGAAGACGCGGTCACCGTCTGCATGTTCGGCGACGGCGCCTCCAACACCGGAAACTTCGGCGAGACGATGAACCTGGCGGCGCTGTGGAAGCTGCCGGTCCTCTTCATGGTCGAGAACAACCTCTACGGGATGGGGACCTCGGTCGAGCGCCATTCCGCCCAGACCGACCTCTCGAAGAAGGCCGAGGGCTACGGGATCCCCGGCCAGCGGCTCGACGGGATGGACGTGGTCGCGGTGCGCGAGGGTGTCGCCGCGGGCATCCGTGCGGCGCGCGAGGAGCAGCGGCCGACCCTGCTCGAGGCCTTCACGTATCGCTACAAAGGCCACTCCGCCGCCGACCCCGAGGTCTACCGCGAGCGCGAGGAGGTCGAGGAGTGGCAGGAGAAAGACCCGATCGAGCAGTTCGCGAAGCGCTGCCGCGAGGCCGATGTGCTGGGCGAGCGCGAGGTGCAGCAGGCGCGCGAGGCGGCCGAGGAGGCGGTGAAAGCGGCGGTGAAGTTCGCCGAAGAGTCGCCGGAGCCGGCGCTCGACACGATGTACGAAGGCCTCTACGCCCAGACCGAGCCGGGCGGCTGGTACGCCGTCGACGAGCGCAGCCCGGAGCCGCACCGCGGCGAGGACGAGGCCGAGATGCCGGCGGCCGCGCGCGAGCTGGCCGAGGCCGGCGCCGCCTACGCCGGACAGCCGGAGGAGCCGCGGCCGAACCCGGCTGACGAGGGTGACGCTCAGGAGGGGGAGGCGAGCGAAGGCTGATGGCCACCCTGCGGATGCGAGAAGCGCTGCGCGACGCGATGGCCGAGGAGATGCGCGCCGACGAGTCGGTCTTCGTGATGGGCGAGGACGTCGGTGTCTTCCAGGGGGCCTTCAAGGTGACCGAGGGGCTGCTGGAGGAGTTCGGCGAGCGCCGCGTCCGCGACACGCCGATCTCCGAGAACACGATCGTCGGCACCGGCATCGGCGCGGCGATGAACGGGCTGCGGCCGATCGTCGAGCTGATGACGGTCAACTTCAGCCTGCTGGCGCTGGACCAGATCGTCAACCACGCCGCCGCGATCCCCTACATGTTCAACGGCCAGGCGAAGGTGCCGCTGGTAATCCGGATGCCGGGCGGCGGCGGCCACCAGCTCGGTCCCACCCACTCCCACAGCTTCGAGGCTCTCTACCTGCAGGTGCCGGGGCTGCTGGTCGCCTGCCCCTCGACCCCGGCCGACGGCAAGGCGCTGCTGAAGGCAGCGATCCGAGACGACAACCCGGTCGTCTTCATCGAGCACGAGTCCCTATACGGGACGCGCGGCGAGGTGCCCGAAGGAGATGAAGACGGCGCCGAGCCGCTGAGGTTCGGCCAGGCGGCGGTGCGGCGCGAGGGCTCCGACGTGACGATCGTCGGCGTCCTCAAGATGGCCCACGTCGCCGAGAGCGCGGCGAGCCGGCTCGCCCATGAGCACGGGGTCGAGGCCGAGGTGATCGATCCCCGCACCCTGCGCCCGCTCGACCTCGACACGATCCTCTCCTCGGTTCGCAAGACCAACCGCGCCGTGATCGTCGAGGAGGGCTGGCCCCACGGCGGCGTCGGCGCCAACCTCTCGACCCTGATCACCGAGCAGGCCTTCGATTACCTCGACGCCCCCGTACAGCGCGTCACGGGCGCCGACGTCCACATGCCGTACTCCAAACGCCTCGAGCAGGCGGCGATCCCGCATGAGGAGCACGTGGTCAGTGCAGCGCTCGCGACCCTAGAGGGCGCGCGCTGAGCCTCAGGTGTTCGCGGCTTTTCGGTATCGCTTTACCGTAAAATACGATTTTTTATAGGGAACTCCTTTGTAGTCAGACTTTCTCTGAGAAGGTCATCCCCATGAGCCAGACCAGCAAGCTCCTACTGATCGGGGCGGGGGTTGCGGCCTTCGCCGGCGCGGTTCTGACGTTTGCGGTGGCCGACTCGAGCGGGGGGCTCGACGTGGAGGCTCTTGGCCTGGTGCTCCTCGGCGGCGCCGCGATTGCGGTGATCGCCGTCGCCATGGCCACCGTCGCCCCGAGTGCCGACAATGATGAAGAAGGGGGAAGCGTTGAGCTGATGCGGATCGTCACCGGCCTCGTTGCCGTGGTGGCAGGCATCATCGCCGTGGTGGCGCTCACCCTCGTCACCGTGACCCTCCTCCCAGTCTCGGAAAACGGCGAAGCCACCGTCGCCATCACGACCGCCGCCTTCGGGATCGTCTCGACCGTCGTCACCGCCTACCTCGGGATCAAGGCGACCGCCAACACCTCCAGCCGGGTCGCCTCCGCGGCGGCGGAAGTTGCGGAATCGCTCGCGGACACTTGGACCGAGGAGGGACCGATCGCCTCGCAAAATCCCACCGGCCGGAAAGCCGCCGCGGTCACGCGGAAAAAAGGTGTGAAACGGGCAAAACGGAGCCCGCGGCGGCGGCCCAGCGACTCGGGCGAGTGAAGTCCGGGCCCTGGCTGGGCCCGTACCGGCTCAGCAGGTCTTGCTGGCGCCGGTCGCCGCGTTCCACGCGCGGCCGACGCTGAAGTCGGCGGCGACGCGGAAGATGCCGGGGCGGGCGGCGCGGGCGACGGTCCACTCGCCGCGGCGGAGGATGCAGCCGTGCCCGCGGGCGATCGACCAGTAGGGGGTGAAGCTGACGCGGACGAGGAACTTGCCGGGCCGCTCGACGTCGAGGGCGAAGCCCTGGTGGCCGAACCAGAGGGTTTCCGCCGCGGCGCCGGCGAGGGGCGCGACGAGCGGCTTCGGGTCGCGCACCTCGTAGATCCGCCAGTGCTCGGAGCGGAAGCGCAGGGTCAGGTAGGAGGGGTCGGCGAGGATAAGCCGCCGCTCGCGCACCGAGGAGTAGTCGAGGGGGGCGTCGGGAAGGGCCACGTAGGAGACCGCATTCGCGCGCAGCCAGCGGCCGTAGCTCGCCTCGGTCAGGGCTTTGTCGTCGTAGAAGAGGTCCTCGCGGGTGGTGTCGAGCTGGCGCAGCCAGCCCCGGGCCATTTCGAACCTGTCGGCGAGATAGGCGGACTCCCAGTGGTTGGCGGTGGGCGGCACCTCGATCCGCGCGCCGGCCGCGCCCTGGTCCCGCAGCCATCGCGCCACCGGGTGGAAGTAGGCGGAGGCCGTCGAGGGGTCGCCGACCGAGCGGGCGATCTGGGCGACGCTGGCGGTGAGCTGCCAGTAGAGGCTGCCGGCGATCGCCAGCGCCAGGAGCGGCGCGAAGAACCACGTCGGCACCGTCGGCCGGGGGCGGCGCGAAAGCAGGACCGCCGCCAGGACCGGGCCGCCGAAGAGGGCGCCGAGGCGGACGGCGTTGCCGCCCATCGCGTTCGGCACCAGCCAGATCAGGGTCGAGGCGAGGGCATAGGCGACGAGCACGCGCCGCAGCTGACGCTCCTCCTCGCGGGCGCCCCAGGTGAGGACGAGGGCACCGGCGCACCAGAGGGGGATCGCGACATAGGAGGAGAAGACGAAGGGGAAGTGGCCGCCTTCGGGGAAGGCGAGGTTCGGCGCCAGGACCAGGCCCAGCGCCAGGGCACCTGCGGCGAGGGCGATGCGGCTGGCGCGACGGCCGGGCTCCGCCGCGCCGGCGAGCAGCACCCCGGCGAGGAAGGCGCCGGCGACGGGGCTCGCCAGCGGGCAGGCCGCGGCGGCGGCGAGCGCCAGCGGCGCGCGGCCGGTCTGCAGGCAGCGCAGCGTCGCGAGGCCGAAGGCGACGCCGAGGGCGAAGGTGAGCTGGCCGTCGGCGAGCAGGGTGACCACGCCAGCGCCGAACCAGAGCGTCGCCCAGCGCGCCTCCACCCCCCAGCGGTCGCGGACGAGGCGGTCGAAGAGGTATGAGGAGGAGACGACGGCGAGGCCGCCGACCAGCTGCGGTCCCAGCAGCGCCGCCAGCGGCGGGAAGAGGAGACTGTAGGTGAGGGTGTAGTGGCCGCCGTACCAGCTGCCGTTCCAGATCGCGAGGCCGGCGCTCTCGAAGAGCTCGGTGCGGAACACCTGCGCGGCGAGGTCCCCGACGGGCGGGCTCCAGAGCAGCATCAGCAGCGCCAGCGCCGAGGAGAGCGCGACCGCCGGCAGCCATTCGGGTCGGAGGGGTTTGGACTGGGCCATGGTCGGCGGCCTTAAGGATAGGGGCGCCTCCTGCAACGATTCGTGGATGAGCGCTGAGATCCTCGTCGCGCGCCCCGGCCTCGTGCCCTACGAGGAGGCGCGCAAGCTGCAGAAGGAGCTGGCGGCCAGGCGCCGGCGAGGGGAGATCGGCGACGTCCTGCTCCTGCTCGAGCACCCGCCCGTCTACACCCGCGGCCGCCGCTCGCAGCCGGAGGAGCTGCCGATGGGCGCCGCCTGGTACGAAGCGCAGGGGATCGAAGTCCGCGACACCGACCGCGGCGGCCTCGTCACCTACCACGGCCCCGGCCAGCTCGTCGCCTACCCGATCGTCGACCTGCGCGGCTACGGCGGCGACGTCCACCGCTACGTGCGAGGGCTGGAGCGGACGATGATCGACGCGCTCGCCGCGGCGGGCGTGCGCGCCAGCGTGATCGGGGGCCTGACCGGGGTCTGGGTCGGCACGCGCAAGATCGGCTCGATCGGGCTCCACGTCAGCCGCGGGGTCACCACCCATGGCCTCGCGGTCAACGTCAACAACGACCTGCAGCCGTTCGAGTGGGTCGTGCCGTGTGGGATCGAGGGCGTCTCGATGACCTCGCTCAGCCGCGAGCTCGGGGCCGAGCAGGACCTGGATGCCTTCGCCGATGCCCTGGTCGCCGCCTACGCGAGTGTCTTCGACAAAGAGCCGGTTGCCGACGCCAGTCTCGCCGCGTAGGCTGCCGCCGGGATGTCTCGTCTGATCCGACTCGCGGGGGTGCTTGCGCTGGTCGCCGCCTGCTTGCCAGTGGCCTCGTCCGCGGCGCTCTCCTATCCGGTGACCAGCACCGCCGACGCCAAAGCCAAAGGCACGCTGCGCGCATCGATCGAAGAATCGAACCTCAACTTCCTCGAAGCGGACTCGATCCCGATCGAAGTGACCGGAACGATCGGGCTGGAAAGCTCTCTGCCGATAATCACTGACGATGTCACCGTCACCGGCCCGGGGGCCGACGCCCTGACCGTGAAACGCACCGGCTCGGCGGCCTTCCGCATCTTCTACCTGGGCGGCGCCGACGCGACCTTCAGCGACCTCACCGTCAGCGGCGGCAAAGATCAATACGGCGCGGGATTCTTCAACGAAGACGGAGCCCTGACGCTGAATCGCGTCGCCGTCACCGGAAACGAAGCGTTCCACGAAAGCACGGGCGCCACCTTTGCTCGCGGAGGAGGCGTCCGCAGCTACGGGCCGCTGACGATTCGGGACTCGATCGTCTCCGGGAACTCCTCGAACGCACGGGGGAGCGGAGCGACCACCATCGCCTCAGGAGGCGGCATCGAGGCCTACGAGACGACGACGATCGAACGCAGCACGATCAGCGGCAACCACGTCGAAGCGTTCGCCGAAGAAGCGGGCGAATCGATCGCGGAGGGGGGCGGCATCTTGCTGGCGGGGCCGCCCGCGAAAATCCTCGAGAGCACGATCAGCGGCAACTCCGCCCACGCCTACGAAGGGAACCCCTCGGCCATCTCCAGGGGCGGTGGCCTCTACACCTTCCGCGTCGCCGTCACCGGGTCCACCTTCACCGGCAACTCGGCCGAAGCCGAAGACAACGGGATCGAATTCAGCGCCCGCGGCGCCAACGTCTACACCAGCGAAGGGATCACCGCGGGCGACACGATCGTCGCCGATCCCCTCGGCGGCATCGACAGCTGCGCCGGGGCGCTGATCGCGGAATTCACCTCCGCCGGGTTCAACCTCGACGAAGACGGCAGCTGCGGGTTCGGCAAATCGAGCGACCTCTCCGGAGTGATCCCCGGCCTCGAACCGCTGGCGGACAACGGCGGCCCGACCCCGACGCACGCGCTTCAAGCAGACAGCCCTGCCGTGGACCGCGGCACCTCCTTCGGACTTGCGACCGACCAGCGGGGGCTCCCCCGCCCCAGCGACTTCGCCTCGATCTCCAACACCGAAGGCGGTGACGGGGCGGACATCGGCGCCTTCGAGCTGCAGGCGCCGCCGGCGCCGAGGGCGGGCGGCGGTCCAGCTGTCGTCACCGAGCAGCCCGCCGACAAGACTCCGCCGAACACCCGGATCGTCAGCGGACCGGCGCGGAACACCTTCAAGCGGCTCGCCAAGTTCCGCTTCGCCTCGAGCGAGCCGCAGTCGACCTACCAGTGCAAGCTCGACAAGAAGAAGTGGCACGCCTGCGCGAACCCGCTCAAACGTTCGGTCAAGCCGGGTAGGCACCTGTTCAAGGTTCGCGCGATCGACCGCTTCGGCAACGCCGATCCGACCCCCGCCCGCTTCGGCTGGCGGGTGAAGCCGCTGAGCTAACGTAGGCGTCGGTGTCCAGCACCGAGCGCATCCACGTCACCCGCTCCCGCGCCAAGCCAGGCGGGACCGCCGCCGAGGCCGCGGGCACCGTCCCCTTCCGCCGTGCCCGCAAGCCGCCGTGGCTGAAGGTGCCGGCGCCGGGCGGGCCGAACTACCGGCGGCTGAAGGAGAAGATCGGCGCCGACAACCTCCACACCGTCTGCGAGGAGGCGAACTGCCCCAACGTCGGCGAGTGCTGGGAGCGCGGGACGGCGACCTTCATGATCCTCGGCGACGTCTGCACGCGGCGCTGCGGCTTCTGCAACGTGCAGACCGGCAAGCCGACCTGGAACGACCCGCTGGAGCCGCTGCGGGTAGCGAACCAGGTCAAGGCGATGGGGCTGCGGCATGCCGTCGTTACCTCGGTCGACCGCGACGACCTGCCCGACTACGGCGCGAGCGCCTTCGTCGGCGTGATCCGCTCGATCCGGATGCTGGCGCCCGGGTGCAAGGTCGAGATCCTCACCCCGGACTTCCGCGGCCAGGAGATGCCGCTGGCGAAGGTCGTCCACGAGCGGCCCGACGTCTTCAACCACAACGTCGAGACGGTGCCGCGCCTCTACCCGATCGCCCGCCGCGGCTCCCAGTTCCTGCGCTCGGCCCGGGTGCTGCGGATGGCGAAGGAGATGGGCGGCGAGGAGGTCGTCACCAAGTCCGGCCTGATGGTCGGGCTCGGCGAGTCCTTCGAGGAGATGGTCGAGACCTTCGGCCTCCTCCGCGAGCACGAGGTCCAGGTCCTCACCGTCGGCCAGTACCTGCGCCCGACCGAGAACCACCTGCCGGTCGTCCGCTACTGGCACCCCGACGAGTTCGCGGCGCTCGAGCGAGCCGCCTACGACCTCGGCTTCGAGTCGGTGGCGGCTGGCCCGCTTGTGCGCTCCAGCTACCACGCCGACCAGAACCTGCCGGAGGGCAAGCGGGCGGAGAGCTTGCTGGCTTGACGACCGTCCTGGCGGGCTGGGCCTAGAGCCCTACAATCTGCAGAACGGGGCCATAGCTCAGCTGGCAGAGCGTTCCCCTTGCACGGGAAAGGTCGCCGGTTCGATTCCGGCTGGCTCCACTACTCAGTCGTCGAAGTCGAAGTCCTTCGGAGGCTTCTGCTCGAACCAGAGCTCGTCGTCCTCGGGAGCGTCCTCGAGGAACTCGGGGGTGTCCTCGAGGACGTCCTCGTGGCCGGTGTCGGGGTCGTAATTGGCCTGCGGCCGCGGCTGCTCGTGCTCCTCTGAGGGTTCCTCGAAGTCGTCCTCGTCCTGCTCGAGCTCCTCGGCAAGGGGCGTCTCGAGCGCCTGGTCGAGCTCGTCGGAGAGGCGCTGCTCGCTCCAGAAGTCGTCCTCCTCCTCCTCGACGTCCTCCACGGGCGCCTCGGCACGGGAGGCGTGGATCTCGGTGGCCGGTTCGACCGGCGCGAGCGGCGGCTCGGCGGCCTCGGCCTCGGCGATCTCCTCGTCGGAGGGGCTGGGTGCCTCGACCGCGGGGGCATCCTCAGTTCCCATCTCGGCCTCGACGTCGAAGAACTCGGTCGGCTGCTCGGCGATCGCGTGGCGCTCTTCGGTCGAGTGGCCCGCCTCGGCGACCGGCTCCTCGGCCTCCGGCTCGGGCTCGGCGGGCTCGGGCTCGGGCTCGGCGACGATCTCGTGCTCCAGCGCCGGCTCCTCCTCGGCCGGGGGCGCCGCCTGCGCTGCGTCCTCCGCAGGCGCGATCGGCGCGTCGGCCGGGGGTGCCTCCTGTAGGTCGGCGATGTTGATCCGGCGGCCACCGGTCTCCTCCGCCTGCGCCGCCTCGGCCTCGGGGGTGGCCATGAACTCCGTCGGCGCCTCGGCCAGCGGATCCGGCTGCCCCGGCCGCTCCGGAGGCCCGAACGCCTCGTCCTCGAGCCGTTTGATCTCGGACTCGTCCGCGCCATGGGCGCGCTTCAGTTCCAGATGCTCTCGGATTGCGTCGTCGAGAATGCTCATGCTCGCCATCTCCGCGGGGAGGCTGTCAAAGACTATGCGGTTATCCTTTCGCTTGCGAGGAACTGGGAGCAACTTCCCACCCGCAGAGCCCGGGGCTATAGCTCAGCTGGCAGAGCGCCTGGATCGCACCCAGGAGGTCGGCGGTTCGAATCCGCCTAGCTCCATCTCCAGAAGTCGCTGCACATCGCAAACTTCACTTTTGCAGCCCTTTCCAACCGCCTCCGAAATCCGCTCCTATTTTCAGGCACTAGTGCCTGAAATCGCGAGGATGCGCAGGGATGAGCGGCGATTAGCAGCGACGCCATTACTCAGCATAGGCTGGGGGTCACTGTCATCGTCGGCCCCAAGGTCGGCGGCAGCGTCCGACCGAGGCGGTTGGTTCTCGGGAAGGCGGCGAGCTGACTCCTAGGCTGGCTGTCGACCCGATCAAGGGCCTGACCTCCATGGGTTT
>Ga0307288_10000014_pt1 | contig 142952 bp, 142 predicted proteins | sample ER_DNA_142_FD_194469 | JGI IMG/M metagenome (GOLD analysis project Ga0307288, IMG submission 194469) | Bulk soil microbial communities from the East River watershed near Crested Butte, Colorado, United States - ER_DNA_142 | ecosystem: Environmental > Terrestrial > Soil > Floodplain | place... | reverse complement strand
TTATATTTTTTTGTTTGGTGTGGGGGGGTGGTCGGCTGCCGGGGGACGCTCACAACCGCACCGCAAAGCCAAAACGGGGGTGAACGCGCGATCCATAGCTCCGTCCACACCGCAGTCCACCCCTGAGGCCCGACCCCAAGTCCAATCTGCCGACATGGCCGCCTCTTCAGTGTCGTGGCGGGTGGCAGTCAAGCGCGCGAAGCGCGCGGCCCCTTTAGGGGTTGACGGCCGCCCGACACGGCGCTTCAATGCCAGGCTAGTCGGCATAGACGGGCACCTCAGCCGTCCGCCGCAATCTTCGTGTCCCTCCGATTCAATTTGTCCTGCTGCCTTCATCTGGACCTCCGTCCGTCGCTGTCTTGACGGAGGCCGTTGGGCATCGAAGCGGGCGGCCCGTAGCGAGCCGCAGGCGAGGAGGGCAACCGCCGATGCCACCGTGGCCGAGTCCAAGACAGCGACGGGCGGAGGTCAGAGCGGAAACGCGGGGCGAGAGAGAGCGCGAGAAAAGAAGGGAAAAGCGCTAGCGCGAGATCAAACCGACAGCTAGGGCTTCGCCTACCGAACGGAGATCCAGTTTACACCCCCTGTCAAGTGTTCAAGGAACCTTGTCCGTCGCTGCCGACCTCCTCCACTCGCGCTCACACCCGCCCGATGGGGACGACTCCGGGTGGTCTGGTGGCACCGGGGACGACTGCGCTGGACCGGTGGCACCGGGCGATGTCGCACGAAGGCGGGCGGGAGACGGAGCGCCATATGCCCACCCAACTGGGTGAGTGGGCATATGGCGCTTGGTCCCCGTTTATGGAAGGGGCTATAGCGTTCTCCTCGTCTTCAAGCGCCGGGTTGGAGCGGAGCGCAGCCACGCTCGCGCTCGCCGCCAGAGGCGCACCGGCCGGTCCGGGCCTGCGAGGGCTTCCAGCACGTCTCGGTCTTCCTCCATGCGGCGACGAAGGCGCTCCGTGAACTCCTTGTCCTTGCGCCGCTCGGCGATGTGCTCGTTGATCTTCTCGGCCTGCTCGTTGATCTTCTCGGCCTGCTCGTCGGGGAGCCCCCACCGATCACCGGGCATCAGGCCGAGGCCGGTTAGCGCCCAGGTCGATTCCATCAGCCGATCCGTCGCCTCGTAGCGGTGGCCTGCCGGACGCCACGGCCACAACTCTTCGGAGACCTTGAGCGCCCCCAGCATCTCCAGTTCTTCGGCGTGATCGCGGATCGTTGAGCGCAGCCCGTCCATCGACTCCGCCAGCTCGTCCAAGCTGACCGGCCGCTGTGCCAGGACGCAACGCCGCAGCAACTCCCGGCTGAACGGATTGCGGATCGAAGTACCGAGGGCGAAAGGCAGACCTTCTTTCATCGCTCGACCCCCTCGATCCCGAGGTTTTCCAAGACCTCGCGGCCTTCCTCCATGCGCTTCTTCAAGCGCTCTTTGAACTCCGGTTCGGAGAGCCGTGCGGTTATGTGGTTCTCGATGCCTTGGCGAAGAATCTCCGACACGTCCACCCCGTCGGCCTGGGCGATGGAGCGGAGTTGCTTTGCCATCGACTCGGGCAGCCGCAGAGTAGAAACCTCGTAACTCATGCCGTCCTCCTGACGGCGAAACTGCCGCTGGGCGGGGGACCCGGCGGCAGCCATTCGATCCCTTCAACCAGCGCTTCCACCCGCACTTCAAGGGCGGCGGCGAGCTTCATCAGCGTGTCGATCCGGGGCAACCGCTCGCCGTTCTCCACCATCCCGACCTCAGTGCGGTGGAGGTTGGCCAGCGCCCCTAAATCTTCCTGGGAGAAGCCCGCACGGCGGCGGGCTCTCCACAGGTTCTTTCCGAGCCGCCGTGCGGCGTCTCTGTCTACGTGCCTGCCGTCCATCACTCGCCCCTATCCCAGAGTTGGGCCATGTAGAGGGCGGCGCGGCTCGGGACGAGATAGATATCACTGCGATGGGCGAGCCCACCGGCGATTAGTTCCCGTATCGCCCGCTCGATGCCATCTCGTTCTGGGAACGATTGGTCCTGGCCGACCAGCGCCAGCATCAACTCTGCCTTAGTCGCCTGGGCGGGGTGCTCGTCTACGAGGAAGCGCAGTACTGCTGCTTCCACCTTCTGATCTTCGTCGCCGGGGGGCGAGAACTGCTCCCCCGGACTATCTTGATGGTGCATGGGAGCTCAAACCTCCTGTGCCATGCCCCCGGCTGTTTGCGCAGCGCGGGGGCGCTTTGTTATCTGCGGCGGAAGGCTAGCAGCTACTGTCTAGGGAGTCTAGACAGAATCGACTACTCGCCTTTTATGACCTGGGCGACCCGCGAGCGATGCAGCCCGACCGCCTTGGCGATCTCCGCTAGCGACGATCCGGCTTTCTGTGCTCGGGCGAAGCTCTTGCGCCTCTCCTCCCGCGCAGCCTTCAGCTTCCGCTCGTAATCAAGTTGGGCACGCTTCGCCTCTGCGAGCGCTTTTTCTTTGGCGTCCTTCGGCACGCCAGGGAGCCTATTCGCCGAAATGGAATGCGGGGCTCAACGCCGCCTAGTCCTTCCGCGATCCGTCTGATCGGTAGAGCAGCCCCTCGGTGATCTCTCTGACTTTCTGCTCGTTTGGCCATTTGAAGTGATGGGCGAACGCGAGCAACAGGAAGCCCATGAGAGGAATGGCGAAGCCGGGGTAATCCGGGCTAGGGCTGTGGTGTTCCTTCGGATGAACGTTCACCAAGCTCATAAGGGGGGTGCTTAGGTATCGATCAACTGCATATAGGTCGGTGTGGATGATCGTGCTCCCCTTCCGGTAGAGCGCGGTATAGGCGCCCCTGAACGTGAGGATATGCCGGGGTCCATTGTTGGGATGAGGCCGGAACGCCGAAGACTGAGCGGGCCAGTAGTCATCCACCTCTTGGGCCATTGCTGGCACGGCCAAAGGCTTCTCGGGCTTCCCGATCTCGGCTAGCTCGGCTTCGGTCAGAACATCGATGCCGAATTGCTTTGCGTCGTTGTGGAGCTTCAACTCCCGCGAAAAACTCCACTCCTGCCACCGCGCAACGTGCTCTTTTGGAGCGATGGCGAGCCAGCAAAAAAGCGTCACCAACTCGAAAAATACGCGGAGTAGAGCTTGGGCGTCAGCTTCCTTTTCTGCCTCGACCATTCGGGTCAGCGAGTCGAGCAGGTCGCCCGCCCGCGCTAGGAAGGCATGTGCCACCGCAGGCCACGTTTCGGCAAGGTCGAAGATGCGAGGCAACTCTTCAGCAATCAGCGCGCTGAACTCGTCCGTTGAAGCTCGGAGATCGGCGGCACTGAGATCGCCAAGGGGCCGTGCCTCCTTTTTCTCAGTGTCCTCCGCTGGCATGAAGATAGGGTACGCGCGGTCAGAGTCTCGCCGGGCGAATCAACGCCTAGCTCGGGTTCCGCGCGGCTCACGTTCTGCGTCACCCAGCCCCTCAGCGCCGTCCGGACGATCTGGCAGCCTTGTTCCATGGCGCTACCCACGGCGTACCTGACCACGGTCAAGAACCTCGACGGCGTTCTCGCGGCCATTCAGAACGCGAAAGCGCCGGCAAAGTTCACGCAGCAGTTTCTCCGCGGCCTGGGTTATTCCAGTAGCTCGGATCGATTAATGATCAATGTGCTGAAAGCACTTGGCTTCCTGTCGGCAGATGGAGTCCCGACCCAGCGCTACTTCGAGTATCTCGACCAGTCGCAGTCAGCTCGGATCATGGCCGAAGCCGTGACCGAAGCCTACGGAGACCTCTTCGAGGTAGACACCACCGCGCAAAAGCTGTCACGCGCCGAGCTAAAGAACAAAATGCGGACCCTGAGCCAGGGTCAGCTGACCGACGCGGTGCTTGACAAGATGGCGATGACCTTCACTGCCTTGGTGAAACAAGGTGATTTCGACGCCCGCAGACGCGGAGCATCCGGGACTCCCACGCGACCCGACCCAAGCGAGCAGGTCGGCGATGGTTCGAAGGGGTCACAAGAGGAGGGTGACGGTGATGGAGCCGGTGGAAGCGGAGGGAGTGTTTCCGAGCATCTTGGCGAAGATGACGGGGCAGGCCCGGGCCGCCTTGTCATTGATGGGCTCGTCTACAACATTCAAATTCAACTCCCAGAGTCCAGAGACCCCAAGGTCTACGACGCGCTCTTTCACAGCTTGAAGAAGCATCTCGGTCGCTGATGGACATCGGCACGTTGTACGAGTTCGTCTATCGCGGTCAGCTAGCCGACGAGGCGCTCGATACTGCGGGACGATCTAAGTTCGCGCACGCTGACGAGTCCGAGGCTGAGATGGCGGAGCGTCTTTCAATCGGAGTTCTCGACGACGAACTCGTCAGCCGCGCCCGGTACATGTCTACCGTCTATGCGGCGATTGCGGCGTTCGAGAACAGCGCTCGAACGCTCGTCAGCAGCACGATGTTGGAGGGTAAGGGTGATGCTTGGTGGGAGGACTGTGTAAGCGAGAAGGTCAAGAAGCGGGCCGCTGATCGTCTGGCCGACGATGCGAAGAATCGGTTCCACTCGCAACGTGGTGACGCGCCGATCAATTACTCGGATCTACACGACCTGCTCAACATCATCCGCGCGAATTGGGAGCTATTTGAACCCTTCATGCCAACCCCCGAGTGGGCGGCAAGCATCTTCGAGGCAGTCGAGCGATCCCGAAACGTCATCATGCATAGCGGGACTCTCGGTCGAGAGGACGTCGCTCGCGTAGGGATCCACATACGAGACTGGGTGACGCAAGTCGGCGCCTAGCTCGAGAGGACGGGTGGATGGCCACATGGAGCCCTGGTGGCCAATGGTGGACCGCTTGATCTGGCTCTGCCGTCTTGGAGCTAATGGCCCCCGATGCTGACCGGCTCCCTCCGCCCAGCGCGGATCTTCCAAACACGGGGCTGGCCGACTTCATCGAGCGATTGCGAGCGCAAGACCCCGCCTTCGCCGAGGCGTCGGTCCTCTACCCCGACGACATGGGCGAATGGCAAGCCGCCGTCTATCTCCTCACCGGCTGCGAGCCGCTATGGCGAGGGCTTGGCGCCGCCGCCATGATCGAGCGCTCGATGGCTCCCATCATCTGTGAGATCGAAAACCCACGGCGAGCATGGAGCGCGAGCGAGGACGAAGTGATGGCCTGGGCCGCGCACTTCTGGGATTTGCGCCGCTACCCCGCCAAGTTCCCTTCGACCTTCCAAAGCTCTCTGTTTGAGCGCTGGATCGCCGCCTTGCACCTTCGCGATGGGCGGGCACCCACGGCGCGCCTGGTGCAGGCAGCCGCAGGCTGACCATCTTCACCGGGTGGGCGGGTGGGCGCGCCCGCTGGCGACCAGCGCCGCCGCGATCCCTGTATCGGTGACGGATCTGGCGAACGCGACGAAAAGCGAACTTAGAAGCATCAGCCGGGTACGATTTGACCGATGACGGCGAAGGAGAAACTGATTCGCGACGTTCTCGACCTCGATGAGGCGAGGGCTACGCGAGCGCGAATCGTCGTTCTCGATGACGCCGAGGCAGAGTCGGACATGGTGCCGCTGCCCGAAGGATGGGGGCGCATGGCTAACGGCGAACCAATGCCGGACGTTGCAGCAGCGGTACGGCGCTCTCGCGAAGAACACTGAGCGACGTGCTTGTCGTTGACGCTAGCGCGGCTGTCGATCTCTGCCTATCCCCTGACGGCTTTGAAGGACTCGCTAAAGAGGATTTAGTTGCTCCGCCGTTGATCCTCTCCGAGTCGCTGTCGGCTCTTCACGAGATGCGATGGCGCGAGCAGATCCCGGACGATATGGCCGCGTTGGGCCTACAGCGACAAAGAGAGATGCCGATTCGCATCGAGCATCCCGACAACCTCAGCGACGAAGCATGGCGCGTTGCTGATGCATTCGGCTGGGCGAAGACCTATGACGCCGAGTACGTCGCTCTGGCGAAGCTGCTCGACTGTCGTTTGCTGACGGTTGATGGCCGACTCCGCCGAGGTGCAGATCGGCTCGGCTTCGTCATTACCCCGGCCGAGCTTTAGGCCGCTCGGCGGGGCGACCTTGCGCTCTATCCGGCGATGTGAGCCGAATTCCCCGCACGACTCGATAGCCGAGCAGCCCGCGTTCCAAGACCGACTGCAGACGCTTGGCCTTTATCGGCGGAAAGGGGGCGCGAGTAGGCGGCCTCCTCAAGGTGCTGAATCGGCCTCGGAATAATTTCGCGGCCAGAACCTTGCCACTTCCCTTGCCACCCGCCCTAAATGAGCCTCGAAATAGCCGCCCGAAGGCGACTATTTGGCTCTATAGGCTGATGCCGGAGGAGGGACTCGAACCCCCGACACGCGGATTATGATTCCGCTGCTCTAACCAGCTGAGCTACTCCGGCGGGGAGGGGATGGTAGCGGTGCGGCGGGAGGGCGGATCATGGTGGTATTTGCAATTCACCGCAAAGGGTGCGCTTGCAGGGGAAATGGGTGCAACTGTTGCGCGTCATGAGTAGGGTTGGCGCGTGACCGCGGAACTGGACAGGGCGGTAAAGACGGTCGTCCGACAGTGCATGGGGATCTCGCCGGGGGAGGAGGTGCTGGTTGTCTGCAACCCGGTGACGGAAGAGATCGGGGCGCTGATGCGGATCGAGGCGCAGGGGGACGGCGCCGACGCGACGCTCGCCGTGATCTCGGAGCGCGACTCCGCAGCCGCCGAGCCTCCCCAGGCCGTGGCGGCGGCGATGGCGGCGGCCGACGTAGTCCTGGCGCCGACGATCCAGTCGCTCTCCCACACCGCCGCGCGCAAAGCGGCAAGCGAGGCGGGCGTCCGCATCGGCACCCTGCCCGGGGTCACCGAGGAGATGCTGAGCCGGCTGATGACCGGCAACCTGGAGGAGATCCGCCGCCGCGGCTGGGCCGTGGTCACCGCGCTGAACCGCGGCTCGGAGGCGCGGATCACCTGCAGCAACGGCAGCGACCTACGGATCGGCCTGGAGGGGCGGCTGGGCATCGTCGACGCGGGCGAACTCGGCAACCGCGGTGCCTTCGGGAACCTGCCCTGCGGCGAGGGCTTCATCGCCCCCCTGGAGGGGACGACCGAGGGGATGCTGGTGGTCGACGGCTCGATCGCCGAAATCGGCCTGCTCGAGACCCCGGTCACGCTGACCATCCGCGAAGGCCACCTGGTCGACGCGAGCGGGGACGACGGCGTCCGGCTGATGGAGCTGCTGACCATCCACGGCAAGGACGGGACCAACGTCGCCGAGCTCGGGATCGGCACCAACGAAGAGGCGATCCTCACCGGCAACATCCTCGAGGACGAGAAGATCCTCGGCACCTGCCACGTCGCCTTCGGCGCCTCAGCCGCGATCGGGGGGACCGTCCAGGTCCCCGTCCACCTCGACTGCGTGGTGCTGGAACCGACCCTCGCGATCGACGGCGAGACGATCGTCAGCGGCGGCGACCTGCTGGTCTGAGGCATCCGGACGATGCCGCCACTGCTCGCGGTCCCGAACGTCTCGGAGGGGAGCGACGAGGATCGGCTCGGCCGGCTGCAGGAGGCCTTTACCCGCGGCGTCACCCTGCTCGACCGCCACTCCGATCCCGACCACGGGCGCAGCGTCTTCACCCTCGCCGGCAGCGGCGGAGCCCTGGTCGAGGCGCTCGCGGCCGGCGCCGAGGAGGCGGCGGAGACGATCGAGATGGACCGCTACCGCGGCGCCCACCCGGCGATCGGCGCGCTCGACGTCTGCCCGATCGTCTGGTTCGAGCCGGGCGACCACGAGGCGGCGCGCGAGGAGGCGGTTGCGGCAGCGACGCAGATCGGTGGCCTCGGCATCCCGGTCTTCCTCTACGGAGAGCTGGCGCGCGACCCGGGGCGGGCGGAGCGCGCCTACTTCCGCAACGGCGGCCTGGCGGAGCTTTGGCTGCGGATGGAGTCGGGCGAGCTGCGGCCGGACTTCGGCCCCGACCTGCCGCACCGCAAGGCCGGCGCGACCCTGGTCACGGCGCGGCCGCCGCTTGCCGCCTTCAACGTCGAGCTCGACACCGGGGATGTCGAGATTGCCCGGGCGGTCGCCGCTGGCCTGCGGGAGGCGGGCGGGGGACCGATGGGGGTGCGGGCGATCGGGCTGCTGCTATCGAGCGGCCGGGCGCAGGTCTCGACCAACGTTCACGATCCGCTCACGGTCCCTCTCGGCGAAGTCGTCGAGCGGATGCGAGCGCTGGCGGCACCGCTGGGAGCGCGGCCGCTGGAAGCCGAGCTGGTCGGCCTGGTCCCGCAGGCGGCGCTCGCCGGCTACCCGGAGGACGTGCCGATGCGCGGCTTCGACCCCCGCCGCCACGTGATCGAGGCGCGGCTGGCCGAGGCGACCCGGTAGGGCTTGGCGAGACCCCCGCGCACGCCTGGCGGCGGCGGACACGGCGCGGTGCGGCGTCCTCAGTCGACCGAATAGCGCTGCTATTCGGTCTCCCTGCGTCCTTGCCCCGCTTGGTCCGGCGCTCGCCAGCCGCACACGCGGGTTTCGCCAATCCCTACTAGATTTCGAAGCCGATGGCCCAGACGAGGAAGAAGCGTCGGCGCAAGCGCCGCGGCACCCAGGGCGGGCGGGTCGACACCAAGCCTCGCACCGGTCGCCCCCGCACCCGCGAGGAAGCGAAAGCACGGGCCCGCTCCCGCCGCAAGCCCGAGCCGCGGGGGGATCTGCCGCCGACCTGGCGCAGCTCGTTCCTGCGCGGCCTCTTCGCCGCCGTCATTTTCGCCGTGCTGCTGATCCTGATCTTCAAAAAACCGCTCGTCGCTTCGCTCCTCTTCGGGGCCTTCATGCTCGTCTTCTACGTCCCCGCCGGCTACTTCATCGACATGGCGATGTGGCGGCGGCGCGAGCGGGCGCGGCTTCGCGCCGGCGGCGACCAGTAGGTCCGATGGCTCTCGACGTCGAGATGCTCACGGTCGGCCCCGTCGCCGAGAACTGCTTCCTGCTCCGCCCGCGAGGCGGCGAGCGGCTGCTGGTCGTCGACCCGGGCGAGGAGGCGGAGCGGATTCTCGCCGCGGTGGAGGCGACCGGGGCGAGCGTGGAGGCGATCCTTCTCACCCACTGCCACTTCGACCACATCGGCGCCGTTGCGCCGGTGGCGAAGGCGACCGGAGCGCCGGTCTACTGCCCCGAGATCGAGGTCCCGATCCTCGCCGACATCATGGCCTTCGTGCCCTGGGAGGGGTTCGGGCCGTTCGAGAGCTACGAGGCCGACGAGGTCGTCCGGGGTGGCGAGACCCTGGAGCTGGCGGGTCTGGAGCTGGACGTCGTCTTCACCCCCGGGCACAGCCCCGGCCACCTCACCTACGCCGTCCGCGGTGAGGAGGCGATCTTCTCCGGCGACGTCCTCTTCCAGGGCTCGGTCGGCCGGACCGACCTGCCGGGAGCTGACGGGCCGACGCTGCTGGCCTCGCTCGGCACCCTGCTCGACACCTTCTCCGACGAGACCGTCGTCCATCCCGGCCACATGGGACTGACCACCCTCGGTGCCGAGCGCGCCACCAATCCCTTCCTCGGCTCGCTGGCGCGGTAGCCCAGCGCCGTTGGACTAAGGTCGCCCGCACGATGGCGAGCAAATTCCAGGCGCCCCGCGGCACCTTCGACGTCCTGCCCGAGCAGGGGGGGGCGCGGGCGCGGCTGGAGCGGGCCGCCGCCGGGATCTTCGCCCGTGCCGGCTACGAGCCGATCGCGACGCCCGCCTTCGAGGACACTGCGCTGTTCGAACGGGGGGTCGGCCGCTCGACCGACATCGTCCGCAAGGAGATGTTCACCTTCGAGGACAAGGGCGAGCGCAGCCTCACCCTCCGCCCCGAGGGAACGGCCTCGATCTGCCGCGCCTACCTCGAGCACGGGATGCACAAGCTGGCGCAGCCGGTGAAGCTCTCCTACCTCGGCCCCTTCTTCCGTCACGAGCGCCCGCAGGCCGGCCGTTACCGCCAGTTCCACCAGCTCGGGATCGAGTGCATCGGCACCGACTCGCCGCTGGCCGACGCCGAGGTGATCATGCTCCTCTCCGATCTGCTCGGCGAGCTCGGCGTGCCGGGGGTGGAGTTGCGGCTCGGCAGCCTCGGCTCCTTCGAGTCGCGCCGCGCTTACCTGGAGGAGCTGAAGGCGCATCTGCACGCCCACGAGGGGGAGCTGTCGAAAGACGTGCGCGAGCGGATCGACGTCAACCCGCTGCGCGCCTTCGACTCCGACCACGAGGGGACGCGGGCGGTGATGGCGAGCGTTCCCACCATCGTCGGGCAGCTCGAGGGCGAGGACGCCGAGCACTTCGCGGAGGTGCGGGCTCTGCTCGACGCCGCCGGCGTCGCCTACGTGGTCGACCCGACCCTGGTCCGCGGCCTCGACTACTACACGCGGACGATCTTCTCCTTCGTCTGCGATGCGCTCGGCGCGCAGTCGGAGATCGGCGGCGGCGGCCGCTACGACGGCCTGATCGAGCAGCTCGGCGGCGCGCCGACGCCCGCAGTCGGGTTCGCCGCGGGGATCGAGCGCATCCTGCTGGCGCTCGACGAGGAAGTGCCGGCGCCCGGACGCGACGCCTTCATCGCGATCGCCGACCCCGGCCAGCGCGGCCGGGCGATGGCGCTCGCGGTCGAGCTGCGCCACGCCGGGATCTCGGCCGAGATCGACCTCGCCGGCCGCGGCCTGAAGGGACAGCTGAAGCACGCGAACCGGATCGGCGCCGGCCGCGTCCTCATCCTCGAGGCCGACGGCGGCGCCCAGTTGCGCGACATGGAGACCGGCGAGCAGCGCGCCGCCGATCCCGGCAACCTTGTCGACGAGATGACGGGAGGGGAGAGTTGAGCACGGAGGGGCCGCCGCTGCGCGCGAACGGGTACCGCGACACCTGGTGCGGCCACGTGCTGCCGGAGAAGGTCGACTCCGAGGTCCGGGTCGCCGGCTGGGTCAACCGCCGCCGTGACCACGGCGGCCTGATCTTCATCGACCTCCGCGACCGCACCGGCATCGTCCAGCTCGTCTTCAACCCCGACAGCTCCGGCGAGTCCTTCGAGCTGGCGCACAAGCTGCGGGCTGAGGACGTGCTGAGCGCGAGCGGAACGGTGGTGCGGCGCTCGGAGGAGACGGTCAACCGGGAGCTGGCGACCGGCGAGGTCGAGCTGCTGGTGACCGGCGCCGAGCTGCTCGCCGGCTCGGAGACGCCGCCCTTCCAGGTCGAGGGCTTCAGCGGCGAGGTCGGCGAGGACAAGCGGCTGCAGTACCGCTACATCGACCTACGCCGCGAGCAGATGCGCGAGGCGTTGCTGCTGCGCCACCGTGTCGTCGCCGCGATGCGCGAGTTCCTCGACCACGAGGGCTTCGTCGACGTCGAGACGCCCGTCCTCACCCGCTCCACCCCCGAGGGCGCCCGCGACTTCCTCGTCCCCAGCCGCCAGCAGCAGGGCTCCTTCTACGCGCTGCCGCAGTCGCCGCAGCTGTTCAAGCAGCTGCTGATGGTCTCCGGCTTCGAGCGCTACTACCAGGTGGCCCGCTGCTTCCGCGACGAGGCCACCCGGGCCGACCGCCAGGCAGAGTTCACCCAGCTCGACGTCGAGATGTCCTTCGTCGGCGTCGAGGACGTGATCGCAGTCAACGAGGCCCTGCTCGCCCACGTCTTCGAGCGCGGCGGCGGCCCGGCGATCGAGCTGCCGATGCAGCGGATGGGCTACGACGAGGCGATGGCCCGCTTCGGGACCGACCGTCCCGACCTCCGCTTCGGCCTTGAGCTGGTCGACCTCGGCGACGCCCTGCGCGAGACCGAGTTCAAGGTGTTCCGCTCTGTGCTGGACGGCGGCGGCTCGATCCGCGGCCTCAACGCCGGCCGCCGCGAGCTGCCGCGCTCCGAGCTCGACGGCCTGATCTCGCGCGCTCAGGAGCTGGGCGCGAAGGGGCTCGTCTGGGCCTTCCGCGAGGGCGACGGCTGGCGCTCGCCGACTGCGAAGTTCCTCAGCGAAGGCGAGCTGGCCGACCTCAACCGGCGCCTCGGCGCCGAGGAGGGGGACCTGCTGCTGCTGGTTGCCGACAAGCGCCCGGTCACCGACGCGGTGCTGGGTCAGCTGCGGCTTGACCTTGCCGAGCGCTTCGACCTGATCGACCCGGAGGAGAACCGCCTGGTCTGGATCGTCGACTGGCCACTGATGGAGTGGAACGAGGGGGAGAAGCGCTGGGACGCGCTCCACCATCCCTTCACCGCCCCCGCGGGCGAGTTCGATCCCGACAATCCCGGCGCCGCCCGCGCCCAGGCCTACGACGTCGTCTGGAACGGGCAGGAGCTGGGCGGCGGCTCGATCCGCATCCACGACGCCAAAACCCAGGAGGCGGTCTTCGGCGCCCTCGGCATCGACCCCGAGACCGCCCGCGCCCGCTTCGGCTTCCTGCTCGAGGCGCTGCAGTACGGGGCGCCGCCGCACGGCGGCATCGCCTACGGCGTCGACCGCATCGTCCAGCGTCTCTATGGAGCCGAGACGATCCGCGACGTGATCGCCTTCCCCAAGACCGCTTCGGGCTTCGACCTCCTGACCGAAGCCCCAGCCCCGGTCGACGAGCTGCAGCTGAAAGAGCTCGGCATCGGCATCCACAAACCAAAACTGCCGGGACACTGAGATGGGCCTGCGGGACTGGATCCCCCGCAGGTGGCGACCGGCTCCCGGGCCGGGCAAGACGCCGGTCCACGTCGACGACCCCAGCTTCGACAGCTGGGAGGTGGTGCGGGACTTCGGCGACCTGAGGACCGCCCGCGCCTGGCACCAGGCCCTGGCCGAGGCCGGGATCGAGGCCGTCCTCACCGCCGACTGGCCGCTCGACCGCTTCGGCCGCGGCGACATCGCCCTCCGCGTCCCCGGCGACCGCTGGAGCGAAGCCGAGTGGCTCCTCTCGAACCTGGACTAAAGGTTTGGGGGAGCGGGCGCGGTGGTACCTTTCGACCAGGCTCGAACCCGTACGAGAGCCGTCTCACCGTTTGACCCAACACAAACGGCGCGGGAGCTGGAAAGTCTCCGGTCCCCTTGGGGGCAGGAGCAGGCACCCACCTTCATTTGAAGGGATCAAAGCCAGAGGCGGCAACGGCGGGTTGGGGCCTTTTCTGTGCCTTTGGGCGCCCGATTGGCTCAAAGCGCGCACCACGCGTGCGCCCGTCCGCCTCATCCTCGGCGAGATGGGAAACGAGGTTGCGATCGAGCACCTCAGGGGTGTCGGATCATCGGCTCGCAAGCGAGAACAAGCAATGTCCGCGCTTGCGAGGGCACAGCATGGGGTGGTGGGGCGGCGGCAGTTGCTGGCGCTTGGTTTCAGCCGAAGATCGATCACGGGTGCTCTTCAGCGAGGACGGCTGCACGAAGTCTTCCTTGGCGTCTATGTCGTCGGAATGCGACGGATCAGTCGGCAGGGACGATGGATGGCGGCGATCCTGGCGGCGGGGGAGGGAGCCGTACTGAGCCACCGATCAGCCGCACGTCTTTGGCGCTTGATGCCAGCAGCCGCGGAAAGGATCGACGTGACCGCCCCTCCAGGGCGGGTAGTCCGGCGAAAGGGGATCGTTCCGCACGAGTCCGCGGTAGCGGACGACGAGTGGCTCGTCGTGGACGGGATCCCGGTGACTTCGCCGTTCCGCACGGTCTTCGACTTGGCGGCGGTGGCTCCCCTTCGGGAGGTGGAACGGGCTTGGCACGAGGCGGAAGTGCGAGGGGTGCGGGACCGGGTTTCGCTGCCGGTGCTGCTGGAGCGGTATCCCGGGCGAAGGGGGGCGCGAAATCTGCGGGCGCTGCTGGAGTCGCCGGAGCCGGTGGGGTTCACGCGCAACGACTTCGAGGAGGCGTTCCTGGCGCTCTTGGATGCCCATGGGATCTCTCGGCCGCGGATGAACGCGGACCTCTCCGTGCGCGGGCGCTTCTTCCAGATCGACGCCCTCTGGGAGCGCGAGCGGGTGGCGGTTGAGCTCGACAGCCGCTCCATACACGGCACCACGAAGCGCTTTGAGTCCGACCGGCATCGCGACCGCATCCTCGTCGCCGAAGGCTGGAAGACGTTCCACATCACCTGGCTCGCTCTCAAGCAAGAACCGGGCGAGATCGTCGCGGACCTCAAGGCTGCCCTTGAGCAGGGCCATCACCCACACCCACCGGGCAAGTAGGTGTGGGTGATGGCCCTGCGAGTGCGGAATGGGGAGGAGGACGGTGAGCGCTTACCCTTTGTTGGATGGATCGCGAGATTTTCGAGGCCTATTTGCAGGACAAGAGCCGACTCGGCCCGCCCGCCGATGGCGCCTTCACGGGCGCTGCGGGCGGCGCTGCCTGCGGGGATCTTTCTCGCATCTCGTTCCTGGTCTCCGACGGTCGGATCAACTCCGTCACCTTCGACGCCGAGGGCTGCGGCGCCACTCGTGCTGCCACCGCCGCCGTCGCCGAGATGGTCGACGCCTCTCCTGTTCTCGATGCCGCTCTGATCGGCATAGACACCGTTGATGAGGCAATAGGTGGCCTCACGCCCGCTAGGCGTCATGCCGCCCAGCTGGCCACGGACGCCCTCCACCGTGCCCTGCAAGGCGTTGCGTCCTCGCGATTGAACCTGACCGTCCCGGACTCAGGCAGACTGCCCACCTCACCCGGAAGGGGTGGCCGTTCCGCCCCTCCGCGCCGCCTCGCTGTCGCCATGTCCGGCGGGGTCGACAGCGCCGTCGCCGCGCTGCTCGCCCGCGAGGAGGGGGCCGAGGTCGTCGGCATCACGGTCAAGCTCTGGACCGACCCGGAGACCGACGGGGCCAAGGCCTGCTGCTCGCCCGAGGCGGTGCTCGGCGCCCGCGCCCTGGCGCACCAGCTCGGCATCCCGCACTTCACGCTCGACCTCGAGCAGGACTTCCGCCGCCGTGTCGTCGACCGCTTCATCGGCGGCTACGCCGAGGGCAGCACGCCAAACCCCTGCATCCTCTGCAACGGGGAGGTGCGGCTGGCGGCGATGGTCGACCTCGCCGATCGGCTCGGAGCCGAGCGGCTGCTGACCGGCCACTACGCCCGGATCGTCGAGGACGATGAGGGGCCGCTGCTAGCCACCGCCGCCGACGGCGCCAAGGACCAGAGCTACATGCTCGCGGCGCTGCCGACGGAGCTGCTCTCACGTCTCGGCTTCCCACTCACCGAGCTGACCAAGCCGGAGGTGCGGGAGATCGCCGCTCGCCACGGCCTCGCGGTCGCCCGCAAGGCGGAGAGTCAGGATCTCTGCTTCCTCGCCGGCCAGGGCAAGCGCGGCTTCCTCCGCCGCCACGGCGGCCTGCGCGAGCGCGACGGCGCGATCGTCGACTCAGCCGGCCGCACCCTCGGACGCCACCGTGGCCACCACGACTTCACCGTCGGCCAGCGCCGCGGCATCCGCGTCTCCGCTCCGGAGGCGCTCTACGTGCTCGCCACCGACGCCGCCACCAATACCGTCACCGTCGGCACCCGCGCCGAGCTGGAGAAGCGCAGCGTCTGCATTCGCGACGCCGTCCTGCACCGCGACGGGGGCGAGGTCGACGCGGTCAAGCTCCGCTACCGCTCCCGCGCCCTCCCCGCCACCGTGTCGGCGGCGGGGAGTGGGCGGCACCCCTCCCTGGAGGTGAAGCTGGGCGAGGCCTTCCCTGGCGTGGCCCCGGGCCAGACGGCGGTGCTCATGGCCGGCGACCGGATCGTCGGCCACGGCACCATCGCCGCTTAGGCGAGCGCGTTCGTCAGGCGACCACGCTCGAGGTCACGTTCGCGGCTTCTTCCTTCCGCTGCTGGACGACCGATTTAACGCAGCGGCTGAAGGCGGTCCCCTTCTCGCCGTGCGGGACGTGCCGCCCGGAGCGGTCGTGCCTGACCTTCAGGTCCCTGCACACTTCGCGTGCGGATTTATCCGGCTGGTTGGCCGCCCGTTTGTGGGCGCGCACGCAGAGGCTGAAGTCGGTTCCCTTCTGGCCTTTCACGTGTTTCTTGCTCTCGCCGCGGCAGTAGTAGCCGTAGGCTTTGCCTTTCGGCGCCGTCTTCGGGCCCTGCGGCGGATGGTTGGGCTTTTCGGGGTGGTAGTTCGGGCCTTCCGGCTGGTAGTTCGGGCCGTCGGCCATGCCGACCGCGGGAACCAGCGCCATCGAGAGCGCCGCGAGTCCCATCGCGAGCATCGTGCGCAGCTTCATCAGTTCTGCCTCCTTCGACTTAGGTCGAACGGTCAAGTGCTCTTCTGAAACGTCCCTATCGACGCTTCGTAAGGGCGAACATGGCCGGCGCCGCCCGGAATCGAACAAATATTTAGGCTTCCTAACATGAGGGCGCAGGAGATTCGGGAGACATACCTGTCGTTTTTCGCCGCGCGCGAGCACAGAATCGTGCCCTCGGCCTCCCTCGTTCCCTCGGTCCACGACCCGTCGGTCCTGCTGACGACGGCCGGGATGCAGTCGTTCAAGCCCTACTTCCTGGGCAGGGAAAAGCCGCCGGCGCCGCGCCTCGCCGACGTGCAGAAATGCTTCCGCACCACCGACATCGAAGAGGTCGGCAACACCGCCCGTCACATGACCTTCTTCGAGATGCTCGGCAACTGGAGCTTCGGCGACTACTTCAAGGCCGAGTCGATCCCCTGGGGCTGGGAGCTGGCGACGCAGGGATTCGGGATGGACCCGGAGCGGATCTGGGTCACCGTCTTCGGCGGCGACGAGGAACTCGGCCTCGGACCCGACGAGGAGGCGATCGAGATCTGGCGCGCCACCGGCGTCCCCGAGGAGCGGATCGTCCGCCTCGGCCGCGAGGACAACTTCTGGCAGGCGGGGCCGACCGGCCCCTGCGGGCCGTGCTCGGAGCTCTATCTCGACCGCGGCCTTGGCTTCGGCGCCGAGGGCGACCGGCCCGGCGACGACAGCGACCGTTTCCTCGAGTTCTGGAACCACGTCTTCATGAGCTACGACCTCGCCGAGGACGGCTCCCTGACCGAGCTGCCGACGAAGAACATCGACACCGGCATGGGCCTCGACCGGATGGCGGCGATCCTCCAGGACGTCCCCTCGGTCTTCGAGACCGACCACGTGCGGCCGCTGGTCGACCTCGCCGAGGAGCTCTCCGGCCGCCGCTACGACGAGGGCGGGGCGGTGACCCGGGCGATGCGGATTGTCGCCGACCACAGCCGCGGCGCCGCCTTCCTGATCGCCGACGGCGTCGTCCCCTCCAACGAGGACCGCGGCTACATCCTTCGGCGGATCATGCGCCGGGCGATCCAGCAGGGACGCATGCTCGGCCTCGAGGCCCCCTGGCTGGGACGCTTCGCCGAGCGGACGATCGAGCTGATGGGCGACGCCTACCCGGAGCTCGTCGCCGAGAAAGAGACGATCCGGCGCTGGGTCGGCGACGAGGAGGAGAGCTTCGGCCGCACCCTGGAGCGCGGCACCGAGCTGCTCGAACGATTGGTCGCCGAGGCGAAGGAGAGCGAGACCTCCTGGATCGACGCGGCCGCGGCCTTCAAATTGCACGACACCTACGGCTTCCCCTACGACCTGACCAAGGAGCTGCTGGCCGAAAACGGGCTCTCGGTCGACGACCAGGGCTTCCAGGAGCTGATGGAGGAGCAGCGCCAGCGGGCGCGGACGGCTAGCGCCACCGCCCACGGCTCGGAGAACAGCCACGAGCGCGTCCTTGCCTTCGCCGAAGCCGCGCCGCCGACCAGCTTCGTCGGCTACGAAACGCTGCGCGCGACCACCGGCCTCGCCGCGGTCGAGGCGGCGGACGGCCGGGCGCTGGTCAAGCTCGAGGAGAGCCCCTTCTACGCCGAGGGCGGCGGCCAGGTCGCCGACTCCGGCGTGCTGCGCTGGGGCGGGGAGGAGGCCCGCGTCGTCGACGTCTACCGCCTCGGCGAAGACCAGGCGCTCGAGGTCGAGGCGGGCGGCGCTGCGATCGAGGCCGGTGTCCCGGTCGAGGCCGAAGTCGACGCTGCGACCCGCCACGCGACGATGCGCAACCACACCGCAACCCACCTCCTGCACGCGGCGCTGCGCGAGCGCCTCGGCACCCACGTCCGCCAGGCCGGCTCGGCGGTGCGCCCGGACAAGCTCCGCTTCGACTTCACCCACGGCCAGGCACTCGGGCGCGAGGAGCTGCGCGACGTCGAGGAGCGGGTCAACGAGTGGGTCAAGGCGAGCCGCGCCGTGCGCTGGATGAACATGAACCGCGAGGAGGCCGAAAGGCTCGGCGCGATGGCCCTCTTCGGCGAGAAATACGGCGAGTGGGTGCGGGTGGTCGAAGTCGACGGCGTCTCCCGCGAGCTCTGCGGCGGCACCCACGTCGCCAACACCGCCGAGGTCGGGATCTTCAAGATCACCAGCGAGGGATCGAGCGCGGCAAACGTCCGCCGCGTCGAGGCCATCACCGGCCCCGCCGCGATCGACTGGTTCCGCGAGCGGGAGGCGCAGCTGCAGGAGGCGGGGGAGCTGCTCGGCAATCCGCAGGATCCCGTCGCCGCCGCCCGCCGCGCCGCCGAGCAGCTGAAGGAGGCGAGCGCCGGCGCCGAGAAGGCCCAGCGCGAGCAGCTCGGCGGCGAAGCCGACCAGCTGGCCGGCCGGGCGGAGGACCTGCCCGGTGGCGGGCGGATCCTGGCCACCGCGGTGGACGAGAGCCTGAAGGCGAACCCGAAGCAGCTGCTCGACCTCGCCAACCGGGTGCAGTCGAAGCTGGGCCAGCCCTCGGTCGTCGTCCTCGGCGGCGAGTCCGGTGGCAAAGCCGGCCTCGTCGCCCTCGTCTCCAAGGACGCGGTCGGGCGCGGAATCTCCGCCGGTTCGATCATCCGCGAGATCGCCCCGATCGTCGGCGGTGGGGGCGGCGGCCGCGACGACATGGCGCAGGCCGGGGGCAAGGACCCCTCGAAGCTCGACGAGGCGCTGGCGACCGCCCGGGCCGCCGTCGAGCGGGAGCTTGCCTGAGAGGCGCATGCGGGTGCTCGCCCTCGACCACGGCACGGTCCGCATCGGCTGCGCCCTCTCCGACCCCAGCGGCACCCTGGCGACGCCATTGCCGGTGATCGAACCGCCGGAGGCGCGTGCCGTCGCCGAGCTGGTCGACGAGCATGGGGTCGAGGTGGTCGTCGTCGGCCTGCCGCTGCACCTGAGCGGAGAGGAGGGGAGCCAGGCGGGTTTGGCCCGCAGCTTCTGCCGGGAACTGGAAGCGATGCTCCCGGTGCCGGTTGAGACCTACGACGAGCGCCTCACCTCGCGGATGGCCGACACCAGCCGCCGCGGCGGCGCCACCGCCGCCCGCGACTCGCTGGCCGCCGCCCACCTGCTCGAGTCCTACCTGGCGAGCAGGCCGTGAGCGACGACTGGCTCAAAGACGACCCCTTCGCCGACCCGGACGACCCGGCTGGCCGCGAGCGAGAGCAGCGCCGCCGCGAACGCGAGGAAAAGAGAAACAAGCGCGCCGCCAAGCAGGCCAAGGCCGAGCAGAAGGCCCCGGCCCCGCCTCCGCCCGCGCCGGTTCCGACCGAGCCGCTTGCGCCCGCACCTGTCGAGCCGCCCGCTCCGGAGCCCGCCACGCCGCCTCCGCCTCCACCGCCGCCCCCGCGCACCCCGGAGGAGGAGTTCTGGGACGAGGAGCCCAAAGCACCGCCGCCGCCGGTGGTCGCAGGCAACGGCAAAGCCGGACAGCGCCCCAAGCGCGGCAACGGTGCAAGCCCCCTGACGCGGGTCGGCCGCCATCCCTTCCTGATCTTCGCCGTGCTCGCGGCCTTCTTCGTCCTCTGGTTCCTGACCGCTCTCTTCCAGCCGTTCCACGGGGACGGCGACGGCAAGGTCCAGGTGACGGTCCCGAAGGGCTCGAGCGTCAGCGAAGTCGGCGACCTGCTCGCCGACGAGGACGTGATCGACAACTCGACCTTGTTCCAGGTCCGCGTCACTCTCGCCGGCAAGCGCTCGGAGATCTATTCCGGTCACTTCACCCTCGCCCACAACATGAGCTACGGGGCCGCGATCGACGCGCTCTCGACGCCGCCGGTCAAACGCACGATCTCGGTGACGATCCCCGAGGGCTACACCCGCTCGCAGGCGGCGCAGCTGGTCGAGGAAGCCGGCGTCCCCGGCGACTACACCAAGGCGACGATCAGGTCGAAGTACCTGAACCCGGCCTCCTATGGCGGTAAGAACGCCAAGGACCTCGAAGGCTTCCTCTTTCCGGACACCTTCGAACTGAAGCCGAGCGCCCCGGTCGAGGACCTGGTCCAGCTGCAGCTGCAGGACTTCAAGCGCCGGATCAAGGGTGTGGACATGAGCTATGCGAAGTCGAAGAACCTGACCGTCTTCGACGTCGTCACGATCGCCTCGATGGTCGAGGACGAGGCCGGGGTCGACAGCCAGCGCGGCCTCGTCGCCTCGGTGATCTACAACCGCCTGCACGAAGGGATGCCGCTGGGGATCGACGCGACGATCCGCTTCGCCACCGGTAACTACACGGAGCCGCTGACCGAATCGGAACTGGCGATCGACTCGCCCTACAACAGCCGCACCAACGCCGGCCTGCCGCCGGGGCCGATCAGCAACCCCGGCCTCGCCTCGATCGAAGCCGCCGCCCACCCGCCGAAGACCGGCTACCTCTTCTACGTGACCACGCCAGGGGCTTGCGGCAAGCTCACCTTCGCCAAGACGGAAGCGGAATTCGAAGCCGCGGTCGACAAGTACAACTCCGCTCGCGAAGCGGCCGGCGGCAACTCGCCGGACAGCTGCGGGGAATAGCCGATGTCACGCCTGGCGGTTCTCGGCCACCCGGTCTCTCACTCGCGCTCGCCGGCGATGCAGACCGCGGCCCTGGAAGCGCTGGGGCTGGAGAGCTGGAGCTACCGGGCGATCGATGCCGCCCCCGAGGCCTTCGAGATGACGGTCCGCGAGCTGGCGGAAGTCGGCTACGCCGGCGTCAACGTCACCGTCCCGCACAAGGAGGCGGCGCTGGCGCTGGCCGATGAGGCAAGCGAAGCCTCCCAGCAGATCGGCGCCGCCAACACCCTTGTCTTCGACGGCAAGAGGATCGAGGCCCACAACACCGACGCCGACGGGCTGCTCGCTTCGCTGCCGGACCCACCGCGCGGGCAGCGGGCGCTGGTGCTCGGCGCCGGCGGCGCGGCGCGGGCGGTCCTCTGGGCGCTGCTCTGGGAAGGGGCGCAGGTGGCGGTCTGGAACCGAACGCCGGAGCGGGCGGAGGCGATCTGCGGGGAGCTGGGCGGTGAGCCGGTGCCGGCGCCGCGCCAGGAGCAATTCGACCTGATCGTCAACACCAGCGCTGCCGGGCTCGGAGGCGAGGATCCCTTCGAGCACCTGCCGCTGCGCCGGGAGGGGTTCACCGAGCACCAGACCGTCGTCGACATGGTCTACGGCGAGCATCGCAGCAAGCTGCTGAAAGCTGCCGAAGGCGCTCGGGCCGCCGTCGTCGACGGGCTCGAGATCCTCGTCCAGCAGGGTGCCCGGTCGCTGGAAATATGGACCGGGCGCGAACCAGACCTGGACGTGATGCGCGCCGCGGCAGCTCGCCGATAGCCTTCCTCGCGATGACGACGTTCCGTTTCACGACCGCGGGGGAGTCGCACGGGCCCGGGCTCGTGGCGATCGTCGAGGGCATGCCGGCCGGTCTGGCGCTCGACCGCGAGGCGCTCGACCGCGACATGGCCCGGCGCCAGCTCGGCCACGGCCGCGGCGGCCGGATGAAGATCGAGACCGACACGGTCGAGGTCCGCAGCGGCGTCCGCCACGGCCGCACCCTCGGCAGCCCGATCGCGCTGCTGGTCGCCAACCGCGACTACGCCAACTGGGAGGAGCGGATGAACCCCTGGCCGGTCGAGGGCTTTTCCCCCGACGAGGTGCACCTTCCGCGGCCGGGCCACGCCGACCTCGTCGGCGCCCAGAAATACGGGCATTCGGACATCCGCAACATCCTCGAGCGGGCCAGCGCGCGCGAGACGGCCGCCCGGGTCGCCGCCGGCACGGTCGCCCGCGCCTTTCTAGCCAGGCTCGGCGTCGAGATCCACAGCCACGTCCTGCAGATCGCCTCGGTCAAGGCCGCCGAGCGGCCGGACCTGGAGCCTGGCGACTTCGCCGACGTCGACGACGACCCCGTCCGCTGCCTCGACCCGGAGGCCGGCAAGGCGATGGTCGAGGAGATCAACCGGCTGCGCAAGGCGAACGAGAGCCTCGGCGGCACCTTCGAGGTCCTGGTCTTCGGTCTCGTCCCCGGGCTCGGATCCCACATCTCCTGGGAGGACCGGCTCGACGGCCGCCTCGCCGGCGCGGTTGCTTCGATCCAGTCGATCAAGGGGGTGGCGATCGGCGAAGCCTGGGACGTCGCCGGCCGCCCCGGCTCCGAGGCCCACGACGAGATCTTCTGGTCGGAGAAGGACGGCTACTTCCGCGAGACCAACCACGCAGGCGGCCTCGAGGGCGGGATGACCAACGGCCGGCCGCTCTCGGTGCGGGCGGCGATCAAGCCGATCTCGACCCTGACCAAGCCGCTGCGTTCGGTCGACACCGAGACCAAGCAGCCGGCGCAGGCGCTGCGCGAGCGCACCGACTCCACCGTCGTCCCCGCCGCCGCCGTGGTCGCCGAGGCGATGGTCGCCCTGACCCTGGCCCGCTGCTACCGCGAGAAGTTCGGCGGAGATCACATCGACGACGTGCTGGCAGCGCTCGACGCCTACAAGCAGCGGATCGACTTCCGGGGCTGAGCCGTGGCGAGGCCGGCGATCGTCTTCATCGGCTTCATGGGGGCCGGCAAGAGCACCGCGCTCGCCGCCGCCCGCGACGCCGGCCTGGAGACGACCGAGATCGACGAGCTGATGGAAGCCGAGCTCGGCAAGCCGATCCGCCGGGCCTTCGAGGAGGACGGGGAGGAGGCCTTCCGGGCCCGCGAGGCCGAGGTTGTCGGCGGCCTGCTGGAGAACGCCGACGGCGGCGCGATCGCCGTCGGCGGCGGCAGCGTCCTCTCTGAGCGGGTGCGCGAGGCGCTCGACCGCCACACCGTCGTGCTCCTCGAGATCGACGCGGCCGAGGCCTGGCGGCGGATCGAGGGCACCGAGCGGCCGCTGGCGACGAGCGAAGCCGACGTGGAGCGGCTGCTGGCGGAGCGGCTGCCGCTCTACGAGGCACTGGCCGACGCGGTGGTGCCGACGGCCGACGAGGGCGTGGTGGCGCGGGCCCTGCCGGCAATCGGGGCACTGGCGGAGATGCCGGAGGGGGCGCGGTTGCTATGGGCGTCGAGCGCCTCGGGGGATTACCCGGTCGTGGTCGGCGCCAACGTCCTCGCGAGCCGGTGGTGGCCGCTGGAGGGCCGCCGCTTCCTCGTCACCGACCGGGCCGTGGCGCCCCTCTTCGAATCCCGGCTGCAGCCGCTGGCCGCCTCGGTTGCGGTCGAGCCGGGGGAGGGGGCGAAGACGATGGCCTGGGCCGAGCGGGTCCTGCGCGAGCTCGCCCAGGACCGGATGACTCGCGAAGACCACCTCGTCGCTCTGGGCGGCGGGGTCGTCGGCGACCTTGGTGGCTTCTGCGCGCACCTCTACCAGCGCGGGGTGCCGGTGGTGCACGTGCCGACGACGCTGGTCGCCCAGGTCGACTCGGCCTACGGCGGCAAGACCGGCGTCGACCTGCCGGAGGGGAAGAACTACGCCGGTGCCTACCACCTGCCGGCAGCCGTCCTCGCCGACACCGCCACCCTGGATGCCCTGCCGCCGGAGGAGCTCGCCGCCGGCTTTGTCGAGGCGCTGAAGACCGGGCTGCTGGCCGGCGGCTCGCTCTGGGAGCGGGTGCGGGGGATAGAAGAGCTCGACTCCGATGATCTCGCCGACGTCGTCTTCGCCTGTGCCCGCTACAAGTGCGCGATCGTCGCCGCCGACGAGCGCGACGCAGGCCTTCGCAACGTCCTCAACCTCGGTCACACCGTCGGCCACGCGATCGAGGCGGCCGGTGACTACCAGCGCTACCGCCACGGCGAGGCGATCTCGCTCGGGCTGCTGGCGGCGCTTCGCCTCTCCGAGGCGCCCGGGCTGCGCGACGAATGCGAGGAGATCCTCCGCCGCCATCACCTGCCGGTGACGCTGGACTGGTCGCTCGGCGCCGATGCGATCCTCGACGCCCTCCAGCGCGACAAGAAGCGCACCGCCGCCGGCGTCGGCTTCGTCCTTCTCTCCGAGCCCGGCGAGCCCCGCACCGGTCAGATCGTCGACCCGGTTAAGGTCAGGGCAGCTGTGGAGGAGCTCTACTGATGCCGTCCGTCAGCAACCGCGTCGCCGTCCTGCACGGGGTCAACTTCGACGTGCTGGAGAAGCGGGATGCGTCGGTCTACGGCGGCCTTTCGCTCAGTGAGCTGGAGCGGCAGATCTCCGACTGGGCCCACGAGCTGAGCCTGGAACCGATCTTCTTCCAAACCAATGCCGAGGGCGAGTTCTGCGAATACCTGCATCGCTCGGGCGACCTCGCCGACGCGGCCATCGTCAACGCCGGAGCCTGGACCCACTACAGCCGGGCGATCGCCGACGCCCTGGAGCTGACGCGCCTGCCGGCGGTCGAGGTGCACCTCTCCGACGTCGAGGCGCGGGACGACTGGCGCAAGCTCTCGGTCTTCGACGGCCTTGTCCTGGCGAAGGTCGCAGGCAAGGGCCCGGACGGCTACCGCGAGGCTCTGGGCCTGCTCGCCCGCGAGCTCGGCGTCGCCTCCTGATGCGTGGCCGCGGCGATCGGCTGGAGCAGCTGCTCGCCGGGGCCGAGCTCGACCGCTACCTGGTCACCGACCTCACCAACGTCCGCTACCTGACCGGCTTCACCGGCACCAACGGCGCCTGCATCTGCGGGCCGGGCATCCGCCTCTTCCTCACCGACTTCCGCTATACCGAGCGCGCCGCCGCCGAGGTCGAGGGCTGGGAGACGCTGACGATCGGCAACGAGTGGCTGCAGGGGATCGCCGGGCGGCTACAGGGACGGGTCGGCTTCGAAGACGACCAGGTCTCGGTCCGCCTGCTGGGGAAACTGAAGGAGAAGCTCGCCGCGGGCACCGAGGTGGTCGCCGCCGGCGGCAAGGTCGCGGAGCTGCGCCGGGTCAAGGACGGGCTGGAGCTGGCGGCGATCGCCGAGGCCTCCAAGCTCGCCGACGCGGCCTGGGGCTGGGCGCTGGAACAGGGTCTCGCCGGCCGCCGCGAGCGCGATGTCGCGCGGGCAACCGAAGCCCGGATTCGCGAGCTCGGCGGCGATCCATCGTTCCCCATGATCGTCGCTGCCGGCCCCGACGGGGCGCTGCCCCACGCCGAGCCCGGCGAGCGGGAGATCGGCCGTGGCGAGCTGGTCGTCTTCGACATGGGAGCGAAGCTCGACGGCTACTGCTCCGACGGCACCCGCACCTTCGCCACCGGCGAGCCGGGAGAGGAGGCGCGAGCGGTCTACGAGGTCGTGCATCAGGCGCAGCAGGCAGCGCTGGTGGCGATTCGCGCCGGCGTCAGGGGAGAGGACGCCGACACCGCAGCCCGCGAGGTCATCGCAAACGCCGGCTACGGTGAGCGCTTCGGCCACGCGCTCGGCCACGGGGTCGGCCTGGAGGTGCACGAGGGCCCCCGTCTCTCCCAGCGCTCCGACGACGTTCTCGCGCCAAACGAAGTCGTTACCGTCGAGCCCGGCGTCTACCTCCCGGGATCACTGGGCGTACGGATCGAGGATTTCGTCGTCGTCGAGGAGGACGGCCTACGGAATCTCAGCTCACTGCCGAAAGAGCTGCAACTGGTCGAATGACGGCCTCAGACGCCGTCATACGGCGTCCTCGGTCGCCCAAATAGCGCTGTTATTCGGGCTTCCCTGCCTCCTTGTCTGACGACCTCTGAGTCTCGTCATTCAAGGGCGTTCGCCCTCCGGTCGATGCCCCAGCCATGGGTAAGCCCCGGGACACTCTCGTCTCGATCCACGAGGAAGCGCGCCGCGAGCGCCTGCTCGACATGGAGAGCCGGGTCCGCCGCTACCGGACTGCCTGCTTCGGCATCCTCGCCCTGGCTCTGGTCATAGCCGGCGGGAGGTCGCTCGGCTACTGGTGGATCGCGTTCCTCGCTGCGGGCCTGGCCGGTTTCGCCGTCGCCGACCGCTTCATGCGCAGGAGCCTGCGCCCGGCGCTCTGGATCGCCGGCGCCTGGGCGGCATTGCCGGCCCTGATCGCGGCCTCGGCGCTTGCCACCGGCGGCGCCACCAGCCCGGTCCTCGTCTGGTTCGCCCTGCCGGTCGCGACCCTCGGCTTCCGCTTCGAGCTGAGGGGGATCGTCACCGGCACCGTCTACGTGGTCGCGATGTTCCTCCTCTCCGCGGTCGGCCCCGACCCGCAGGCGGCCTGGGAGCAGCGCGACCTGCTGATCGCGATCGCGGCGCTGATCGTCAGCATCGTCATCCTGAGCGGCGCCCTAGTCGAGTCCGACCGCGCCCACCGCCGCCGCTCGACCCTCGACCCGCTCACCGGCCTCTTCAACCGCAACGCGCTCGAGCAGCGGCTCTCGGAGCTGAACGGCCAGCCCTGCGATCCCCAGGACGGGCTCTCCCACGCCTTCCTCCTCTGCGACCTCGACCACTTCAAGCGCGTCAACGACGAGTACGGCCACGCCGCCGGCGACGCTGTCCTCCAGGACATTGCCTACACGATGCGGGCGGCCCTGCGCGCCGGCGACTCGATCTACCGGGTCGGCGGCGAGGAGATCCTCGTGATGCTCCCCGGTGCAGGTCACGAGGATGCCCTGGAAATCGCCGAGCGCCTGCGTGTCGCGGTGCGCGAGCGGCGGCCGGTCGGCGTCTCGATCTCGCTCAGCATCGGCGTCGCCGTCGCCGAGCCCGGCACCGTCGACTGCGACGACATGCTGGCCCGCGCCGACGCCGCCCTCTACGCGGCCAAGGCCGCCGGCCGCGACCTCGTTTACCTAGACGACTACGAGCCCGAGCTGGCGACCGTCTAGCCCCCGCGTGGGGAGGGTGCCGGTGGGGGTGCCCCGGGAGCACCTCCGCCGGGTGGAGCGTTTACCTGCTGTCGCGTCAGAGCTGCTGGCCCGGCTCCATGCTGAGTACCCGGGACACCCCCACCGGCACCCTCTGCGACAGCTTCCGCAGCTCCGATCTTCAGGACGGCTCGCGGAGAGGAACAGGTGCCCCCCTGGCCGACCGGCGTCCCTGTTTTTCGCACAGATCACTCGGCGAGAGACCACGCGTTAAAGGCGAAAAACCCAGGGAGGGAGAGGGGCACCCGTCCCTCCGACCCGGCTTAGAGCCTCAGCGACTCAGGTCCCAGTCGGCGCTCAACCGGCGCCCGAATGCCGCCAGCAGTTCTACCGTCGCCTCGACGTCGCGTAGGTCGACCATCTCGACCGGCGAGTGCATGTAGCGGAGCGGGATCGAGACGAGCCCGGTCGGGATGCCGGCGCGGGAGATCTGCAGGACGTCGGCGTCGGTGCTGGTGCCGCGGCCGCTGGCGCTGATCGAGTGCTCGATCCCCTCGGCCTCGGCGGTCTCGACCAGCAGCTCAAAGACCTTCGGCGAGAGCGTCGACCCGCGGCCGATCGCCGGACCGGAGCCGAAGGGGTGGGAGCCGATCTCCTTCTCGTCGACGCCGGGGGCGTCGGTGGCGTGGGTGACGTCGACGGCGATCGCGATGTCGGGGCGGGCCTGGAAGGCGGCGGTGCGGGCGCCGAAGAGGCCGATCTCCTCCTGGACCGCGGCGACAGCGGCAAAGGACCCACCGGGACCCTCGCCCTCGGCGCAGCGGCGCAGGCTCTCGAGCGCGACGTAGGCACCGAGGCGGTTGTCCATCGCCCGCGAGACGAGCCGCTCTCCGGCGACCGGCATCGGCTCGGCGGCGATCACCACCGGGTCGCCGACCCGGACCAGCGCCTCGGCCTCCTCGCGATCGGCGGCGCCGATGTCGATGTGCATTCCCTTCAGCTCGACCACCTTCTTCCGCTGGTCGGCCTCGAGCAGGTGGATCGGCTTGCGCCCGGCGACGCCGGGGACAAGGCCGTCCCTGCCGCGGATCTCGACCCGCTGGCCGACGAGGATCTGCGGGTCCCAGCCGCCGACGGGGGCGAACCAGAGGAAGCCCTTCTCGTCGACGTGGGTGACGATCAGCCCGATCTCGTCGATGTGGCCGACCACGGCCAGCAGCGGCGAGGCCTCACCGACACGGGCGATCGTCGAGCCGATCCCGTCGACGCTGACGTCGGCGAAGGAGGCGGCCTCGCGCCAGACCTCGGCGGCCGGTCCCTCATATCCGGAGGGAGCGCCGGCCAGAAGCAGCTTTTCTAGAAGATCCGGAGTGCTCAAAAGGTCCGGGGAGTATGCCTAAGTGTGGGCTGCGCTTGCTTCGCGGCGGAGCTCGTCCCGTCCCGGCCCGTAGCCGTGGTGCTCGTAGACGATCATCGCCCAGATCAGCACCACGCAGATCGCAAGCGAGGTCAGCGCCGGCAGGGCCGTAGCGACCGGGACGAGGAAGATGAGGACGATCGCCAGCCCGAGCCGGTGGCGGTTGAGCGAGCGGACGTGCCGCCAGCGGAAGGCAACGAGCCCGAGCAGGTAGACGGCGAGGCCGCCGAGCAGGGCGAAAGCGGGAACGTCGTGCAGGTGCTCGGAGTGATGGCCGATCGTCACCTTCATCCCGAAGGCCATGAGGACGATCCCGGCGACCATCAGCAGGTGGATGTAGGAGTAGGAGTCGCGGGCGAGCTCGTTCTGGATCCGGCCGACCTCGGCTTCGCCGAGCCGTCGCGCCGAGATCAGCGCGACGACGTCGAAGTAGGTCCACCAGAGCGCCGCCGCGAGGAAGACCCCGAGGACGGCGGCGGTGCCGATCCCGAGGTCGAGCGCCCCGGAGGCGCCGACGCCGATGGCGACGATGCTCTCGCCGAGGGCGATGATCACGATCAGTCCGTGACGCTCTGCGAAGTGGCCCGGGACGAGCTTCCAGCCCTCGGCACCGAAGAAGTACGGACCCGCCATGTCGAGGAAGATCGCCAGAGCCCAGAGAGTGCCTTGGGCGAGGCCGTCGAAGAGCGAGGCGAGGACGAGGATGCCGACCCCGATCGCGCTGCTGGCAGCGAGGCCGAGCACCGAGCGCCGCAGGTCGCGGTCGTCGGCACCGGCAAGCCAGAAGAGGGCGATGTGGGCGGCCCGGAAGACGCCGATGCCGAGGGCGAAGGTGAGGGCGAGGTCGTCGAACGCCTCCTGCACGGAGAGCGAGACGATCAGCAGCGCCGCCATCGCGGCGAAGATCACCAGCCGCACCGCTCCCGCCTCGGGGTCGATGACGCTGGTCAGCCACGAGTATCCGACCCAGGCCCACCAGAGGACCCCGAGGATCAGCAGGCCCTGCGCCAGCCCGGACCAGGTCTGGTCGTGCGACATCAGCGCCGTGCACTGGGTGATCGCGAGGACGAAGACGAGGTCGAAGAAGAGCTCCAGCGGCGTCACCCGCTCGCCCTCGCGACGGGTGGCGGAGATCCGCGGTCGGTGCGAGGTGGCCTCCATCGCCCCATCCTCGCAATAAGGTTCTGCCGATGGGAGTTGCAGTCGTCACGGGAGCGTCGACGGGGATCGGGGAGGCGACGGCGGTCCGCCTTGCGCGCGAGCCCGGGGCCGAGCTGGTGCTGGTCGCCCGCCGCGAGGAGCTGCTGCGCGAGCTGGCCTCCTCGCTTCCGTGCCGTGCCACCTACCTCGCCCTCGACCTCACCGACCCTGACGCCCCGCAGCGGATCCGCGCTCACCTCGAGGCTGAGCATGGCGGCAAGCTCCACCTCCTGGTCAACAACGCCGGCGCCGCCTGGCGCGCCGGCTTCGAGGAGGGCGGCTACGACAACGTCCGTCGCCACATGGAGCTCAACTTCGACGCCGTCGTCCGCCTCACCGAGGCGCTGTTGCCGCTGCTGCGCGCAGGCGCCCCGGGCGCGGTCGTCAACGTCGCCAGCACCGCCGGCCGCGTCGCCCGCGCCCGCACCGGCGCCTACTCGGCCAGCAAGTTCGCCCTGATCGGCTGGACCGACTCCCTCTACGCGGAGGAGAAGCCGCACGGCGTCCACGTCGGCATGGTGCTACCCGGCTTCGTCCGCACCGAGGGCTTCCCGGCGACCGTGCTGCGCGAAAAGACCCTCACCCGCTGGATCGTCTCCAAGCCCGAGAAGGTGGCCGAGGCGATCTTCGAAGCCGGCCCGGGGGGCAAGGCCGAGCGCTACGTGCCGCGCCCGTACGCCCTCGCCGCGATCGTCCGCATCCTCGCGCCCTCCCTGGTGCGCCGCCTTCTCAGCGGCGGCGCCGCCTCCAGCCTCACCACCAGCACCGGCGGCGAATGATCTCCTTCGCGGCCATCGGCCTCGTTGCGACGGTCGTTGCTGTCGTAGTGACGGCGCTGGCTGTCGTCCAGGTGCGGCGGATGAACCGGCGCTTCCAGATCCTCGACGACATCGCCCACGTCGTCGACGCGGGCGGATCGCTGGAGGAGACGCTCGACGCGATCAGCGACATCCTCGTCCCCGAGCTGGGCGACTTCTGCGCGATCGACCTGATCGAGGAAGGACGGGTTCGCAGGGCGGTTGCGCGGGCCAGTGGTCCCGACGCGGAGGAGAGCCAGGCCAGGCTGGCCACCCGCGTCCCTGCCCTGCAGGAGCGGATGGCCAGTGCCGCCGGCCACGCCCGCGTCGAGCCGCGCTTCTTCGAATACGTCGACGACGCCGACCTCCGCGACGTCGCCGCCGACGAGGAGGACTTCCAGTTCCTCAAGAGCCTGCGGATCCGTTCCGGGGTGACGGTGGAGCTGCGCGCCCGCGGCCGGCCGACCGGGTTGCTGACGGTGGGCGTCGGGCACTCCGAACGCCGCTTCACCACCGCCGACGTCCGCTTCGTCAGCGTGCTCGCGGGCCGGGTCGCGCTCGCTCTCGACAACGCCGGCCTCTTCTCCGAGCTGGCTCGCAGCGAGCGCGAACGGGCGGAGATCGCCGAGACCCTGCAGCGCGGGCTGCTGCCGCCGCCGCTGCCGCACATCCCGGGCTGGTCGGTGGCGGCGATGTACCGCCCCGCGGGGGCCGAGAACGAGATCGGCGGGGATTTCTACGACGCCTTCAGGATCGCCGGCGGCTGGATGGTCGTGATCGGCGACGTCACCGGGCGCGGCGCCCAGGCGGCGGCGGTCACCGCCCACGCCCGTTACACGCTGCGCACCGCCGCCGCGATCACCGGCGATCCGGTGATGGCCCTGCGGACCCTGAATCGCGAGCTGCTCGCCCGCAGCGGCGCCGCGCTCTGCAGCGTCGCCGCGATGACCGTTTCAGAAGACCCGGCCGACCCCGTGCGCCTCGCCGTCGCCGGCCACCCGCCGCCGCTGCTGATCGACGGCGACTCGGTCAGCGAGGCCTGTAAGCCGGCGCCGGTTCTCGGCGCATTCCCGGAGGAGGCCTGGGCGATGGAGGTCACGGCGGTGGACGGCGACCAGCAGCTGGTCGTCGTCACCGACGGGGTCACCGACGCCGGGGGCAGCGAAGGTCGCTTCGGCGAGGAGCGCCTGCGCGAGGTGCTGGCGGGGGTCAGCAGCCCGGCCCTGGGCGCGCAGCGGATCGAGGGCGCCCTGCACGAGTTCACCGGCGGCGACCTCGACGACGATGCGGCGGTCATCGCCATCGCCCCCGCGTCCGCCGACGAGGCGCCCGCCTCGGAGGCGGAGACGGAGCTGGTCGAGCGCCTCTACGCCGCCTTCAACCGCCGCGACCCCGAGGAGATCGTCGCCCTCTGCGACGAGCGGATGGAGTTCTTCCCGGTCGGGACCGCCGAGCAGATCGGCCGCGACGCTCCCTACATGGGTCCCGAGGGCCTGCAGGAGTACCTGCGCGACGTCGAACGGGCCTGGGACGAGCTGCTGATCACCCCCAAGGTCGTCGAGAACCACGGCGGCTCCCTGCTGGTCCGCGGCCGGGTCTACGCCCGCAGCCGCGCGCTCGGCATCCGCGACATGCCGGTCGCCTGGATCTGGGACCTCGGCGACGCCCGCTTCGCCCGCGGCGAGGTCTTCCGCGACCCGGAGGAAGCCGTCCGCCGCCTCGCCGCCCCTCCTCAGGCCAATCCGTAGGATTCGCCGCCGTGACCATTTCGACGAACCAGTTCAAGAACGGGACCCATATCGAGATCGACGGCAAGGTCTGGAAGATCATCGAGTTCCAGCACGTGAAGCCGGGCAAGGGCGGCGCCTTCGTGCGGACGAAGCTGCGGCGGATCGAGGACGGGTCGGTGATCGACAAAACCTTCAGGGCTGGGGAGAAGTTCCGCCCGGTGCGGACCGAATCGAAAAAGATGCAGTACCTCTACGACTCGGGGGACAGCGCCGTCTTCATGGACTCCCAGGACTACGACCAGATCGAAATCCCCAAGGAACAGCTCGGGGACTCGATGAACTGGGTGCTGCCGAACGCCGAGGTCGACGTCCTCTTCGTCGACGAGCAGCCGAGCGACGTCCAGGTGCCGAGCGCGATCGAGATGAAGGTCACCCAGACCGGCCCCGGCCTCAAAGGCGACACCGCCTCCGGCGGCGGCAACAAGCCGGCGACCCTGGAGTCAGGCGTGGTCGTCCAGGTGCCGCTCTTCATCGAGGAGGGCGAATCGGTCAGGGTCGATACCCGCAGCGGCGAGTACATCTCCCGCGCCTGACCGTCCCGGCCTGCGGCGCTGGAACAATGTCCCCATGCGCAGATCCGACCAGCGGCGCGACGCCGTCTTCGCCAACTACCAGCGTGACGTGACCGGGCGTCCGCTGGAGGAGCTGCTGGGCGAGGCGCGGCCGCTGACCCGGGAGCTGGCCGAGGGGGTCGACACCCATCGCGAAGAGCTCGACGACGTGATTGCCGCGCACGCCAGAGGCTGGACGGTCGACCGGATCGCCCCGCTCGAGATGAACGTGATGCGAACCGCGCTCTACGAGATGGAGTTCACCGATACCCCGGCCGAGGTGGCGATCAACGAGGCCGTGGAAATCGCCAAGGAGTACTGCGGGGCGGAGGCGCCGAAGTTCGTCAACGGGATCCTCGGCGCCGTAGCGCGCGAGCGGGAGCCGGCCAAGTGAGCGCCCGTCTGCGGGAGATCTCCCAGCGCCTGCGGGAGATCACCGCTCAGCTGCAGTCTGAGGAGGCAGGCGACGAGGTCGCCGCCCAGCTCGCGGCGGAGGCCGCTGACCTCGCGGCCGAGGCGGTCGAGGAGGCCAACCGCGAGGCGCGGCAGCAGGCGAGTGCCGAGTAGTCGCTTGAGCTACCCCGAGGATCTGCACGCGCTGGTCGATCGGGCGCTGGAGGAGCTCAGCTTCTCCGTCACTCCCCCCACCGCCGGGCTGGAGGAGGCGATGCGGTACTCGCTTCTGGCCGGCGGCAAGCGGGTGCGGCCGGTGCTGGCGCTGGCGACCGCCCGCGCCCTCGGCGCCGACCCCGAGCGGTTCCTGCCGGTCGCCGGCGCGATCGAGCTGATCCACACCTACTCGCTGATCCACGATGACCTGCCGGCGATGGACGACGACGAGCTGCGGCGGGGCCTGCCGACCTCGCACGTCAAGTTCGGCGAGGACGTGGCGATCCTGGCCGGCGACGGTCTCTTTGCCGAGGCGGTGCGGCTCTTCTGCGAGCAGCCGGGGGAGCCGGCGCGGGTGCTGGCAGCGCTGCGCGAGCTGGCGTCGGCAACCGGCGTCGACGGCATGGTCGGAGGCCAGTACGTGGACGTGATCGGCGCCGAGTCCGACGCCGAGGGCCTCCGCGCCCTGCACGTCCTCAAGACCGGGCGGCTGATCGCCGCCAGCGTCAACGTGATCCTCTTGCTCGAGGGAGCCTGCGAACCTGAGACAATCCCTTATCGCCGTTTCGCCGAGGAGCTGGGCGTGCTGTTCCAGATCGTCGACGACATCCTCGACGTGACCGAGTCAGACGAGCAGCTCGGCAAGCCACATGGAAGCGACGAGAGACATGGCAAACTCACCTATGTCAGCCTTTTCGGGCTTGATCGCGCCCGCGAGCTGGCAGCCGAGTCCCACGCCAAGGCCACTGCGGCGCTGGCCGAGGCAGGCGGCGAGACCGACGACCTGAGGCGCGTGGCCGACTACATCTTCACGAGGAACGAATGAGCGAACAGCCCCCCACCCAGGGCACCGAAGAAAAGACGAGAGAGCCGCTGCTTCCCGGGATCGAAGGCCCCGCGGACCTGCGCGGCCTCGACGAGGAGCAGCTACAGCGGGTGGCGCAGGAGATGCGCACCTACATCATCGACACGATCGGCGAGATCGGCGGGCACTTCGGCGCCAACCTCGGCACCTGCGAGCTCGCCGTCGCCCTCCACAGCCTGCTCGACTCCCCCCGCGACAAGGTGCTCTGGGACGTCGGCCACCAGGCCTACCCGCACAAGGTCCTCACCGGCCGCCGCGACCGCCTGCCGACGATCCGCCAGTACGACGGCCTGGCGCCGTTCTGCTCGATCCCGGAGTCCGAGCACGACGTGATGGGCGCCGGCCATGCCTCGACCTCGATCGGCTACGCGGTCGGGCTGAAGGAGGCGATGCGCAAGGGCATCGGCACCGACGGCAAGGTGGCGGCGGTGATCGGTGACGGCGCCCTCACCGGGGGCGTCGCTTACGAGGCGCTGCACGCGGCAGGCGGCCTGCAGACGCCGGTCGTGATCGTCCTCAACGACAACGGGATGTCCATCTCCCCGAACGTCGGCGCCCTTTCCCGCTACTTCAACCGGATCCGCCTCAACCCGCGCCTCTGGCACGCCCGCGAGGGAGTCGAGGACCGGCTGACGAAGCTGCCGCTCGGCCTCGGCAAACGAATCGAGCGCCTGGGCCCGGAGATCAAGTCGGCGATCAAGGCCTACTGGGCGCCGGGGCTCTTCTTCGAGGAGCTCGACCTCGCCTACATGGGCGTGATCGACGGCCACGACGTGCACGCGCTGCGGGAAGCGCTGAGCGAGGCCTTCGAAGCCGACCGCCCGGTCGTCGTTCACGTCCACACGGTCAAGGGCAAGGGCTTCGCGCCGGCCGAAGAAGGCGGCCTGGAGTCGATGGAGGAGTGGCACGCGGCGAAGCCGAAGTCGATCGTCGACGGCCAGCCGGCGAGCGCGCCCAAGCCGGTGCCGGTGACCGAAACGGACTCGCCGGAGGGGATCGAGGTGCTGGAGAAGCCGCCCGCCGCCGGCTCGCCGCCGCAGTACACGAAGGTCTTCGCCGAGGCGATGGTGGCCGAGGCCAGGGCCGACGAGCGGGTGATCGGGATCACCGCCGCGATGGCGGGAGGGACCGGGCTGCAGAAGCTCCTCGACGAGCTGCCCGGGCAGTACTACGACGTCGGCATCGCCGAGCAGAACGCGGTCCTGCTGGCCGGCGGCCTGGCGCTGCAGGGGGCGAAGCCTGTCTGCGCGATCTACTCGACCTTCCTTCAGCGCGCCTACGACCAGATCGTCCACGACGTCTGCCTACAGAACCTCGACGTCACCTTCGCGATGGACCGGGCCGGCCTGGTCGGCGACGACGGCCCCACCCACCACGGCGCCTTCGACGTCTCCTACTTCCGGCCGATCCCGAACGTGGTCCTGATGGCGCCCCGCGACGAGGCGATGCTGGTTCACATGCTCCACACCGCGATCGCCCACGACGGCCCGGCGGCGCTGCGCTACCCGCGCGGGGCGGCCGAGGGGGCCGAGCTGCCGGTGAAGCCGGAGCTGCTGCCGATCGGCAAGGGCGAGGTGCTCGCGGAGGGCGAGCGGGTGGCGCTGCTCGGCTACGGCTACGGCGTTACCGTCGCCCGCGAAGCAGCCGAGATCCTCGAGAAGCACGGTCTCAAGCCGACCGTGGCCGACGCTCGCTTCGCCAAGCCGATCGACGCGGATCTGGCCGAGCGCCTTGCGCGCGATCACGAGCTGCTCGTGACGGTCGAGGAGAACGTCCTCCCGGGCGGCTTCGGCTCGGCGGTGCTCGAGCGCCTCGAGGATGCCTTCGCCGAGGCGCCCGGCGAACGAGCGCGGGTCCTGCGCATCGGCCTGCCGGACGCCTATGTGACCCACGGCAAGCCTGCGCTGTTGCGGGCCGAGGTCGGTCTGACGGGGGAGTCCGTCGCCGACCGGGTGCTCAGCTCGCTCCCCAGCGCCCAGCCGGCCCTGACCTAGAAACGTCCTTGAGACGCCCCTAATCACTTTTGACGATTGATTCAATTGGCGCAATCGTCTAGCCTGCGCCAGTCTCTCCGGTGAGGAAGCAGGCAACAGCCAAGCGCTTCTGGGGAAAATCACCAAGGGGAGGGGAGACGCGCTCTATATGTGTGGATCCGCTTGGGGAAGCGGATCTCTCTCGCCCGCCGTCTAGGCCGGGGCGCGAGGCGCGGCCGCGACGAGATCCGACCCGAAGGGTCGAGGGGACTCCAACAGAAAACGCCCCGCCGGGGAGGCGGGGCGCTTCTGGGGTTACTACAGGGAGGAGAGATATGTATCTCTATATATGTGTGGATCCGTGGGAGGTAGGTGAGCCCGGTTAGTGTCGAGTGCGTCGCTGTGGGAAGCAGCGAGGCGATATATCGACGCGGGGATCAGCCTTAAAGTTTTGTCGTGCTCCTTGATCGGTTTCCTCTTGCGAATCCTTGAACAGCGTACGAACGTATGTGCGACTTGTGTGTGAGTGGGGTCACAGATTTGCTGCAATTGACGGACTCTGCGGCGTCTCTACCCGATTTGGTCCAGACGACCAGATCAAATTCGGTAAGCGGTCCTGCCGAATGTGCCAGTTCTTTCTGAAGCTCGAATAAAAGGCCAGGCTGCGAGGGGCTCGGTAGCGTGTCCGCCGTGAAGAAGTCCCGGATAGACGCGGTTTTGGCCGACCGCGGGATCTTCCCCTCGCGTTCCGCCGCGGCGGGCGCCGTGCGTGCCGGCGAAGTGCGGATCGGCCAGGACGGGCCGGTGGCCCTGCGGCCCAGCCACCTGGTCGACGCCGACGCCGACCTGATCGTCGATGAGGGGCCGCGTTACGTCTCACGCGGCGGGACCAAGCTCGAGAACGCTCTCGAAGCGCTCGGGGTCGAGGTCGCCGCTCGTGACTGCCTCGACGTCGGTGCCTCCACGGGCGGCTTCACCGATTGCCTCCTGCAGCGGGGCGCCGCCCGGGTCGTCGCCGTCGACGTCGCCTATGGCCAGCTCGATGTCCGCCTGCGCCAGGACCCCCGGGTCCACGTGGTCGAGCGCCTGAACGCGCGGGCGCTGGAGCCCTCGAACCTGCCCTTCTCGCCCTCGCTGGCGACGATCGACGTCTCCTTCATCTCATTGACCAAGGTGCTGCCGGCGGTGGCGCGGTGCCTGGAGCCCCAGGGTGAGATCCTGGCGATGGTCAAGCCCCAGTTCGAGCTCGGCCGGGAGCGGGTGGGACGCGGTGTCGTCCGCGACGCCGCCGACCGCCGCGAGGCGATCCACCTGGTCGCCGAAGCGGTGCGCGACCTCGGCCTCCCGGTCCGCGGCTTTGCCTCTTCGGGACTGCCGGGGCCGAAGGGGAACCGCGAGACCTTCGTCTGGTGCGGCGGGGACGGCCTGGAAGTCGATGATCTGGAGGCGGCGATCTTCGCGGTGGAGGGGGACGTATGAAGACCGCCGCGCTGATCACCCACTCGCACCCGCCGAGCGCCTCCGAAGCCGTCGCCGTCGCTGCCGAGGTTGCCCGCGAGATGGGCTGGCGGCTGGCGGCGACCGAGCAGGAGCTGGAGAAGCACGGGGCCGCCGCCGAAGGCATCGACGTCACCGCCGAACAGACCGTGCCTGACATCTGCCTCGTCCTCGGCGGCGACGGCTCGATCCTGCACGCGCTGCGCCGCTACGCCCATACCGAGGTGCCGGTCTTCGGCGTCAACTTCGGCACGGTCGGCTTCCTCGCCGCGGTCGAGCGAGACGAGGCCGCGGCCGGGATCCGCCGCGCCCTGGCCGGTGAGATCGAGACCATCCAGCTGCCGGGCCTCGAGGTGAAGGTCGACGGCAAGAAGCAGGTGGGCCTGAACGACATCACCCTCGCCCGGCGCCCGCACGATCGCGTTGCCGAGCTCAGCTACCGGATCACCGGGGAGGAGGTCGGGCACGTTCGCTGCGACGGCCTGGTCGCCGCCACTCCTGCCGGCTCGACCGGCTACAACCTCGCCAACCAGGGGCCGATCCTCGCCTGGGGGGTGAAGGGGTACGTCGTCAGCTACATCTCGCCCCACTCGCTGACCGCGCGGGCTCTGGTCGTCGCCCCGGGGGACGTCCTCCACGTCGTCAACGCCCCTCAGCGCGAGCCGGTCGAAGTGGCCGTCGACGGCGGCAAGATCGCCGACCTCGACGCCGGCGCCTCCCTCGAAGTCCGCTTCCTCGACTCGGTCAGCCGCCTGGCGCAGCTCCCGGGGACGAGCTTCTATGGCCGAATAAGGGAGAAGTTCGGGCATCTAGCGGTCTGAGCCGAACAGACCGGTTGATTAGGGTGCGCGCCATGGAGCGCAAGTGGTGGACCCTGCTGCTGGTCTCGATTGCGACGTTCATGTTGCTGCTCGACGTGACCGTGGTCAACGTGGCTCTGCCGGACATCCAGCGGGAACTGGACGCCAGCCTCTCAAGCCTGCAGTGGGTTGTCGACGCCTACTCGCTGATGCTGGCGGCCTTCCTTCTCACCGCGGGCTCGCTAGGCGACCGGCTCGGCCGGCGCCGGGTGTTCACGATCGGGTTCGGCGTCTTCACCCTCGCCTCGTTCCTCTGCGGGATCGCCGAGAACCCGACCCTGCTGAACCTGGCGCGGGGGTTGCAGGGGGTCGGCGGCGCCGGCATGTTCGCGACCTCGCTGGCCCTGATCGGCCAGGAGTTCCACGGCAAAGACCGGGCGACGGCATTCGGGGTCTGGGGGGCGACGGTCGGCGGTGCGGTGGCGGTCGGCCCGCTGATCGGCGGAGTGGTTACCGAGAGCCTGGGGTGGGAGTGGATCTTCTTCATCAACGTCCCCATAGGGATCGCGGCGATGGCATTGACCGAGCGCAAGATCGTCAACGTTTCCGCCCAGGATCCGGAGCCGGTCGACGTACCGGGACTGGTCACTTTCTCCTCGGCGCTCTTCCTCCTCATCTTCGGCCTGATCCGCGGCAACCCGGACGGTTGGGGAAGCCCGCTGATCCTCGCTTGCCTGATCGGGGCCGCGGTCCTGCTGGCGCTCTTCATCGCGATCGAGCGCCGCAGCGACCACCCGATGCTGGACCTCACCCTCTTCGGCAAGGCCGCCTTCAACGGGGTCTCGGCCGTTGCCTTCTGCCTCTCGGCTGGGATGTTCGCCCTCTTCCTCTACCTGACGATCTACATGCAGGGCGTGCTCGACTACTCGCCCCTGGAGGCCGGACTTCGCTTCCTGCCGCTGACCGTGCTCGGCTTCGTCGTCGCGCCGATCTCGGGCGCGCTCTCGCACCGGGTCCCGATCAGGGTCCTGCTCGGCACCGGCCTGACGATCGTCGGCCTCGGGCTGCTGCTGATGCGCGGAGTCTCGGTCGATTCGACCTGGACGACGCTGCTGGCCGGCTTCGTCCTCGCCGGGATCGGGATCGGGACGACCAACCCGGGGATCGGACAGGCGGCGATCGCCGTCGTCCCGGTCGAGAAATCGGGGATGGGTTCCGGGATCAACACCACCTTCCGCCAGGTCGGGATCGCCACCGGCGTCGCCGGCCTCGGCGCGGTGTTCCAGGGGCGGGTCGACTCGAAGCTGAGCGAGCTGCTGCCCAATGCTCCCGACGGCCTCGGCGAAGCGGTCGCCTCGGGCGGTTCGCACGCCGTCGCCGAACTGCCGCTGCCCCCGGCGATTCACGCCAAGGCCGTGCACGCCGCCGACGTCGCCTTCGTCAGTGGCTTCAACGACATCATCTTGATCGCCGCGATCATCTCCCTGGTCGGGGCGGCGCTTGGCTTCTGCCTCGTTCGTTCAAGTGACTTCGTACAAGCCGGAGGAGGTCCACCGGACGGCCAAGCGCACTGATGGGGGGCTCCCCGTTCGAAACCGCTGCGAACTCGCCCCGGATCTTGAGCATCTGTCTCCGCAGCTTCTCGCCGCGGTCGCCTTCGAATCCCCCGGCCAGCTGAAGCTCGAGGATCTCAGCCAGCCGAGTCCATGCCCGCGCCGCCCGCAGCGCTTCCTCGCGCTCCTCCTTCAGGCGCAGGATTCCTTCCGAGTCGGCACGTTCTTCGCCCACCTCGTGAGCATCTCGGACCTGATTGGCCCTCTGGTCCACCCAGGGCAGGGCGCAGGTGCAATCCGGATCGTTGTCGCCGTCGGAGCCGTTGGCGGAGACGCCGACTCCGGCGAGCGCGGCGAGTTCCTCGAAGAGGTTTTCCGACATGGTATTGGCGGCGGCCCCCCGCGTCTCGTAGCTGAAGTCGACCGCGTCCTCTTTCTCTGTCTCGCGCAGCCAAGTCTGCAGCGTCTGCAGCCATTTCAGGCGCTCCTTCCAGCTGAGGTGCTCGCGGCAGGCGTTGCCAAGGGCCTGCCAGACCTCGGCCTCCGTGCGCCACCAGGCAACCAGCTCCGCGGCGGTGGGCTCGACCTCGCCCGCCCGTTGTCGCCAGGACGCGGCGAAGGCGCGGGCTCCCTGGTGCACGACCCGGATCGTGAAGCGCTTGACGTCGGCCCGACGGGAGGCTTTGCCCCGGGGAATTTCCAGCGGCAGGTGATGACTCGCCCAGAGCGCGAACTCGGGGGTGCGACGGAGGCCGCTGAGGTCAGGATCGTCGATCGCCACCCAGTCCGCCTGGGCGGCGACCCGAGCGCTGCCCGCCCGGTAGGCGTACTCCTCCAGCTCGAGGATGGCGGCGCGCGCCACGGCATTCGAGTTGACCTCCTTCGGCAGTGGGCGCAGTGCCCTCGGCAGCTTTCCCGGGTACACCCATGCCTGTTCCCCCACGAAGTTGTCGACGACCGATTCTTCACGCAGGATCGACGCGGTGGTGCAGGCGGCGTTGTAGTGGAGCTGCCAGGCGTCTTCTCGCCGGTTCTCCCAACGCCGCCGCGGGGCTAGCCAGTGCAGGATCCGGCGCCGGATGTTGGCCGGCGGAAAGGGCCACCGTTTGGTCAGCTCCCGATGCCCTTCGCGGATCTCCTTGATCCATCGATCCCGCTCCGGGAACCCGCCCGGCCCAGCGGCGCGCCTGCGCACGATGCTTTCGAGACTTGCCGCGATCCTCGTCCTGACGAGCAGTTGTGAGGTCCTGACCGCGCCGCGGCCGAACTCCGGCCGCTTGGTGAGCATGTCCATCACCGAGGCTCGGCGCATCCAGCCCGCCCGCCAGTTGCGACTCGGCGGAATCCGGCGCAGGGCCGTCTCCAGCTCTTCCAGTCGCCGCAGGCCGAGGATCTGCAAGACCGGTTCGATCTTTCGCGCCCGCTCGCGCTCGCTCTCGCCGACCTCGATGAAGGGCCTGAGTGCGTCTCCCATCTCGTTCACGTCGTGGTCGAGCCAGCGCAGCACCCCCATCAGGCCGTCGGCGCTGGCTTTCTTGATACGCGAGGAGATCGTCCGCGGCGCCCGTTCGACGAGCAGTTCGTTGCAGGAATGCTTGATCGTGTGCTTTTCGAACGTCGGGTCGGCTTCGAGCGACAGCATCAGGTCGCGGCGGAGTTCTTCTCGCTCCCGATCGCGGAGGAACCCCTCCCCGTCCGTGATCGCGGCCTGTTTCACCCATTGTGCCGCGACGCAGCCGTTGCTGAGCATCACCGCGAGGCGGTAGAGGGCGAGCAGGTAGACCCGCCGGTCCGGGCCCCGCCAGGCTCGTGAATCCTTCTCGTCGACGATCGCCCCATAGGTGACCCAGGCGTCCAGGTACAGCTCCATCCGCTCCTGCAGCATCGCGATCTTCAACCGCAGGTTCGGGTTCAGCGGGTCGCGTTCGAGCGCCGAGTGGTAGGCGTCGAGAGCGTGCTCGAGCTGGTTGCTCTCTTCGAATTTGCGGGCCGAGTGGTAGTCGTACATCAACTGGCGCGGCACGCTGCGGGGCCAGAGCGTCCACGGCCCGCGCTCTCCCTCGCGAACCTCGGGATAGAGGGCGCCGGCAACCGCCAGCGCCGCTTCGCGGGCGCCCTCTTCCCAGCTCGCGTCCTCGAGCGCGACGCTGAGCAGCGTCCGGTTGCCTCGGCGGCGCTCGATCAGCTGAACCGAGATCCTGCCGCCACCGCCCTCGCGCGGGCGGAGGGTCCCCCAGACTTCATAAGCCGAATCTGGCCAGATCGCCCGGAACAGGCGACCGGCGGCGGCGCCGACGTCGCGGCTGACCCCCTGCCCGACGCCTTCGACGATCTGGACGAGTTGCGCCCCCGGGGCCCGCTCCGGGAGAGGGTCGAGCGCGTCGAGCCGCAGCGCGGCGAGTTGCTCGCGAAAAAGGGAGGTGACCCAGGTGGACTCGCGTTCGGCCCCGTCGGAGGAGGCCCAGGCGAAGGTGGAGATCTGCACTCTAGGGGTGCGACCGTGCCAGAGGAGGACCAGCCAGCGGACCGTCCGCAACAGGGCGACGGTCGCGATCACGGCCAGGACCGGCGGCCAGATCCGGGCCAGGATCTGGCCCACCGGATCGAGCAGATCGCCAAGCCGGTCGAACGCACCCGTCACCCATCCGGCCGCATCTGCGACAGCGCCTCCCGGAGAACCCACCTGTGCAACAGACATGGCTCAGTACTTGATATTACCTTAGTGTTTATTGCCACATAAGTTTTTAATCCGGCCAGCGTTTCGGTCCTCTGCCGTTGCTAAGAAGAGCTGGTGCTCCGCGAGCTCCGGATCGAGAACCTCCTCCTGATCGAGCGGGCTGAGCTGCGGCTGGGGGAGGGGTTGAACGCGATTACCGGCGAGACCGGTGCTGGCAAGACGGTGCTCGCGCATTCCCTGGACCTGCTGATGGGCGGCAAGGCGCGGCCGCAGATCGTCCGGCCCGGTGCTCCTGAGGCATGGGTCGAGGGCGTCTTCGACCTGCCCCCGGGCTCGCTGGAGGAGCCCGAGCTGGCCGAGCTGGCCGAACGGCTGCCGGTGGGCGCCGAGGAGGTCGTTCTCGGCCGCCGTGTCTCCGCCTCCGGCCGCACCAGCGCCTTCGTCGCCGGCCGCGCCGCCACCGCCGCCGACCTGAAGCTGCTGGGTGGGCGCCTACTCGCCTTCTTCGGCCAGCACGAGCACCGGCGATTGACCATCTCCTCGGCGCAGCTCGAGATCCTCGACGGTTTCGTCGGTCCTGAGCACCTGGAGCTGCGGCGGTCCTATGCAGACGCTCACCGCGAGTGCGGCCGGCTCGCGGCCGAGCTGGCGGAGCTGCGCGAGCGGGATGGCTCGCGCGAGCGGGACCTCGACCTCTACCGCTATGAGCTTTCGGAGATCGAGGCGGTCGCCCCGCTGCCCGAGGAGCGCGAGGAGCTGGGCGCGCGGCGTGAGCGGCTGCGCCACGCCGAGGGGTTGCGCGAGGCGGCTGTCATTGCTCATGGGGCGCTTGCCGGTGCCGATGCAGATGGCGGCGGCGCCGCTGCGGCGCTGGCGCAGGCCGAAGCCGCGCTGCGCGGCGCCGCCGGACTCGACCAGGCCTTGGACGGGATCGCCGAGCGAACTGCGGCGCTGGCGGTGGAGCTGGACGACCTCGCTTCTGAGCTGCGCAACTACGCCGAGGGGGCCGAGGCCGATCCCGCCTTGCTGCAGGCGGTCGAGGAGCGACTCGAGGCGATCGACCGGCTCGAGCGCAAGCACGGCGGCAGCGTCGAGTCTGTGCTGGCGCACGCCGAGCGCTGCCGCGAGGAGATCGCCCGGCTAGAGGGTGCCGGGGAGCGGAGCGTCGAGGCCGAGTCTGCCCTGACCGAGGCCGAAGCGCGGCGAGCGGAGCTGGCGGAGCGTCTCAGCGCCGGTAGGGAAGCCGCGGCCGCGCCGCTCGAAGCGCGGGTGGCAGAGGAGCTGGAGCGGCTGGCGATGGCCGGTGCTTCGCTCGAGGTCGTGCTCGAGCCCCACCCGGACGGCTACGGGGCAACCGGCCGCGAGACGGTCGAGCTGCGGGTCGCGCCCAACCCCGGGATCGAGGCGGCGCCACTGCGCGAGGCCGCTTCGGGCGGCGAGCTCTCGCGAGTGATGCTGGCCCTGAGCGGGCTCGGGCAGGCGGCAGATGCCGGGACCATGGTCTTCGACGAGATCGACGCCGGCGTCGGCGGCAAGACCGCGCGCATCGTCGGCGAGCGCCTGCAGGCGCTGGGGCGCGGCCGCCAGGTCCTCTGCATCACCCATCTACCGCAGGTCGCCTCCCTCGCCGACGTCCACTTTCGGCTCGAAAAGGACGTCGCAGGCGAGCAGGCGCTGGCCACCGTCGAGCGCTTGGAGGGCGAGGCGGTCGTCGCCGAGATCAGGCGGATGCTCGGCGCCGAGAATTCGGATCAGGCGGCGACCGAGCATGCTCGGGAACTTCTAAAGGCTGCCTGACCAAGCAGATCAAGGACGCAGGGAGCGTGGCGTGCTCCGCACGCGAGCGACTGAGGACGCCGATATTCGCCGGTCAGGTGGCCTTTAGGACTAGTCTGGGTCGATGGCCACCGCGAGTCGTCGTCGCGTTCCCCTGCTCGGTCGCAGGAATGGCGCGCGACCAGAAGCGCCGATCGAAGGGATCGCCCGCCTCGGTGAGCGAACCAAGCACCTGGTCAAGCGTCTTCGGCCCGGTGAGATCGCGGTGATCGACCACGTCGACATCGACCGCATCGCCGCCGAGGAGCTGATCGACGCCGATGTAATAGCAGTCCTCAACGCCTCGCCCTCTTCGCAGGGGAGGTACCCCAACGCGGGGCCGCTGATGCTGGCGCGGGCGGGGATCAGGCTGATCGACGCCCCCGAAGCCGAGCTGTTCGAACGGCTCAAAGACGGGGATCGCGTGCGGATCGTCGACGGGACGGTTTACGCGGACGACGTGGAGGTCGCGCGCGGTCGCGTCCTTCAGGTCGCCGAGCTCGAGCGGGAGATGCAGGAGCACCGTGCCCGCATTGACGAGGCGCTGGCCGAATTCGCCGAGAACACCGTCGCCCACGTGCGCGAAGAGACCGACCTGCTGACCGGAAATATCGCCTTCCCGGTGACCCGCGCCTCCTTCCGCGACCGCCACGTCCTCATCGTCGTCCGCGGCGACCGCCACCGGCGGGACCTGAAGGCGCTGCGCGCCTACATCCGCGACGTGCGCCCGCTGATCGTCGCCGTCGACGGCGGCGCCGACGGGGTGCTGGAAGCGGGGCTGAAGCCCGACGTGATCCTTGGCGATATGGACTCCGCCGGCGACGCCGCGCTGCGCTGCGGGGCCGAGCTGATCGTCCACGCCTATCCCGACGGGCGGGCTCCGGGCCGGGAGCGGCTGCTGGAGGCCGCTCTCGATCACAAGGTGGTCCCCGCCGCGGGGACCAGCGAGGACGTGGCGATGCTGATGGCGCACGAGAAGGGGGCGGCGCTGATCGTCAGCGTCGGGGCCCACTTCAACCTGGTCGAGTTCCTCGATCGCAAGCGCGGCGGCATGTCCTCGACCTTCCTCACGCGGCTGAAGATCGGCGAGCGCCTGGTCGACGCCAAGGGGGTCAGCCGCCTCTATAACCCCAGCTCGACCCTGGCGCCGCTGGCCTTCTTCGTCATCGCCTTCCTCCTCCTGGTGACGATCCTGGTCATCACCTCTCCGGCGCTGAACGACGTCTTCGAACTGGTCTGGCTGAAGATCCGGATCTGGCTCGGGATCGATTAGCCGACTAGCCTTTGGCTCTCGATGGGTTACTCCGCCCGCTACCACGCCGCCTCCCTGATCGCCGTCTTCATCGCCCTGGCGGCGGGGATACTGATCGGCGCCGAGTTCGGCGGCGACGCGCTCAACAGCACCCGCAGGGACCTCGAGCACAGCCTCGTCGGCAATCTTCAGGACGCCCGTTCGCGCGCCGACGAGCTGAACGCAGAGCTCAACCGTTCCGACGAGTTCGCCGAACGCGTCTACCCGGTCCTGACGCGGGAACGGCTGCAGGGCCGGCGCTTCGCGATCCTCGCCCTGGGCGGCCTGCCCAGCCCCGTAACCGAGGAAGTCGAGGAGGCTCTGACCCCGACCGACGGCCAGCTGGTCGGAGTGGGTGTGGTGCGCGAGCCGGTGGACGTCAGCGGCCTCGCTGAAGACCTCGCCAGGACCAGGTTCTCCGGAGTGCGGGCGGCCCCCGATGCGCTCGGCGAGCTGGGCACCGGGCTGGGGCGCCAGCTGGTGCTCGGGGGTACCCTGCCGCAGGTCGTGCGGGGGCACCTCTTTTCCCGGGCCAGCGGTGGCTTCGGCGGCCTCGACGGGGTGATCGTGGTCCGCGACCAGCCCGAAGACATGGGGCCGGTGCAGCGGGAAAAGGCTTCCCAGCTGGAGTCGGCCCTGCTGAGCGGGATAGCGGGAACGCGGGTGCCGGCGGTGGGGGTGGAGACCTCCAGCGACGACTCCTCCTCGATCTCCTTCTTCCAGTCCAGCGACCTGGCCAGCGTCGACGACGTCGACCTCACCGCCGGCAAGCTGGCGATGATCTTCGCCCTGCTCGGCGCCGAGGGCAGCTTCGGCGTCAAGAGCAGCGCCTACCGATTGCTGCCGGACCTGCTGACCGAAGGCGAATAGGGACGTGTACTGGCTCGGGTTGCCGCTGGCCTTCGCGATCTCGCTGTTCCTGGTTCCGGCCGGGGCCCGGGGGCTGCGGGACGCAGGCCTGGTGCGGGAGAACTACCGCGGGGCGTTGCCGGCCTTCCCGCTGGGGGCGGTGCTGGCGACGGCGGCCCTGGTGGCGCTGGCGCCGCTTGCCTTCCTCGACGACCGTGCCGACCTCGACCTGCTGGAGCCCGAGCTGCGCCGCTGGCTGCCCTACCTGCTGGGCATCGCCTTCCTCGGCTTCCTCGACGACTCGCTGGGGCGGGGGGAGGCGGCCGGGACTCCTCGCGGCTGGCGCGGCCACTGGACGGCGCTGCGGGCTGGGTCGCTCTCGACCGGGGCGATCAAGGCGATCGGGGCGACGGCGCTGGCCGCCTACGTCGTCTCCGGCCGCGGGCTCGAAGACTGGCGCTACCTCGCGGACGTGGCGCTGCTGATCCTGGCGACGAACCTCTTCAACCTGCTCGACCTGCGGCCGGGAAGGGCGGAGAAGGGGCTGGCGCTGCTGGGCGCCGGCCTCTGTCTCGGCGCCTGGACCCTGCTGCCGCTGGAACTGCTGGGGATCTTCGTCGGGCCGGTGCTGGTAGGGGCCCGGCTGACCCTGGGCGAGCGGGCGATGCTCGGCGACACCGGCTCCAACCTGATCGGCGCGCTGGCCGGGGTCTGGCTACTGACCACCCTGGGGGCCGACGCCCGCCTCCTCGCCCTCGCCGCGGTCCTGGCGCTGACGATTTACGGGGAGTTGCGGTCAATTTCGGCGACGATCGATTCGGTTCCGCCCCTGCGCTGGCTAGACTCGCTCGGCAGAGCATGAGTCCGGGGAACAAAGGCGACACCAAGTTCATCTTCGTCACTGGCGGCGTCGTCTCGGCCCTCGGCAAGGGGATCACCTCGGCGGCGATCGGGCGCCTCCTCGTCTCCCGCGGCTACCGGGTCGCGCTGCAGAAGTTCGACCCCTACATCAACGTCGATCCCGGGACGATGAGTCCGTTCCAGCACGGCGAGGTCTTCGTCACCGAGGACGGCGCCGAGACCGACCTCGACCTCGGCCACTACGAGCGCTTCACCGACGAGAACGCGACCCGGGCCTCGAACGTCACGGCCGGCGCCGTTTACAACTCGGTGATCAGGCGGGAGCGGCGTGGCGACTACCTCGGTGCCACGGTCCAGGTGATCCCGCACATCACCAACGAGATCAAGCAGAAAATTCTCATCGTCGCCGAGTCGCAGTCGGTCGATTTCGTCATCACCGAGATCGGCGGCACCGTCGGCGACATCGAGTCGCTGCCCTTCCTCGAGTCGATCCGCCAGCTCTACACGGACATCGGGCCGAAGCGGGCGATGTTCATCCACCTCACCCTGGTCCCGTACGTCGGTCACGCGGGAGAACTGAAGACGAAGCCCACCCAGCACTCGGTCAACGAGCTGCGCCGGATCGGGATCCAGCCGCATGCGCTGGTCTGCCGCTCCGAAGGGCGGCTCGACCGCGAGATCCGCGGCAAGATCGCCCTCTTCGCCAGCCTTCCCGTCGACGCGGTGATCTCCGCCCACGACGTCGACAACATCTACAAGGTGCCGCTCGTCTTCCGTGCCGAGGGGGTCGATGACCTGGTCATCGACCACTTCGGGATGGAGGCTCCCTCCCCCGACCTGGCCGAATGGGAGGAGATGGTGCGCCGCGCCGACTCCGCCGACGGCGAGGTGCGGATCGCGGTGGTCGGCAAGTACGTGCAGCTCGCCGACGCCTACAAGTCGGTGATCGAGGCGCTCGAGCACGGCGGTTTCCACCACGGGGTCGGGGTCAAGGTCGAGTTGGTCGACTCTGAGAATTTCGACCCGGAGAAGCTCGAGGGCTGCGACGGGATCCTGATCCCGGGGGGCTTCGGCGAGCGCGGGATCGAGGGCAAGGTCGAAGCGGCGCGGATCGCCCGCGAGAAATCGATTCCCTACCTGGGGATCTGCCTCGGGATGCAGATCGCGGTCGTCGAGTTCGCCCGCCACGTCGCCGGCATGGACGGCGCCAACTCAGCCGAGTTCGACCCGGAGACGCCGTTCCCGGTCGTCGACCTGCTGCCGGAGCAGAAGGAGGTCTCCGACATGGGCGGGACGATGCGCCTCGGCGCCGACCCGGTGAAACTGCACGAGGGCACGAAAGCCCGCGAGATCTTCGGCGAGGCAGTGATCTACAAGCGCCACCGTCACCGCTACGAGGTCAACAACCAGCTGCGGCGCCGGCTCGAAGACGAGGGCCTCGTCTGCGGCGGCACCTCGCCCGACGAGCGGCTGGTCGAGATGGTCGAGTTGCCCGATCACCCCTTCTTCGTCGCCTCGCAGTACCACCCGGAGTTCAACTCGCGCCCGAACCGGCCCGAGCCGCTCTTCCGCGAGTTCGTCGGCGCGGCGGCGGCGCAGGCGGGCGAACGGCCGGCCGACGGCGTCGACGTCGAGGCGATCGAGGTCGAGCAGTCCGAAGTCCGCTCGGGTTAGCCTTCCGGCCGTGGAGGGATCACGGCTGCACGACAAATTCGTTCGCTACTGCGAGATCCGCAGCCCCACCGGGGAGGAGCGGGAGATCGCCGACACGCTCGCCGCCGAGCTGCGGGCACTGGGGCTCGAGGTGGGCGAAGACGATGCTGCACTCGCGGCGGAAGCCGGGGCGGGCAACCTGATCGCGCGCTCGGCGGGGACGGGCGAGGGCTGGCTGATGTTCTGCGCCCACGTGGACACCGTTCCTCACAAGGGCCAGGTCGAGGTCATGAACGACGAGGGGGTCTTCCGCAGCCGCGGCGAGACGATCCTCGGCGCCGACAACAAGGCCGCGGTTGCAGTCTTCATGGAGCTGATTGCGCGGCACGCCGAGAAACCCTCGCCGATGGGCATCGAGCTGGTGCTGACGGTGGCCGAGGAGCAGGGGCTGCGCGGGGCGAAGGCCTTCGACGCCTCGCAGCTGCGCTCGCGCGCGGGCTTCGTCCTCGACCATGCCGGGCCGGTCGGCGAGGTGATCGTCTCGACCCCGGCCCAGCAGAAGATCCTCGCCGACTTCATCGGCGTCGAGGCTCATGCCGGGATTCGTCCCGAGGTGGGCAGCAACGCGATCGCCGCGGCGGCGACGGCGATCGCGCGGATGGAGATCGGCAGGCTCGACGAGGAGACGACGGCCAACGTGGGGCTGATCCGCGGCGGGACCTCGGGCAACGTCGTCCCCGGGCACTGCGCGATCCACGCAGAGGCCCGCAGTCTCGACGCCGAGCGGGCGGCAGAGGTGGCGGGCAAGATCGCCGACGCTTGCGCCTGGGGCGCCGGCGAGCACGGCTGCGACGTCGACGTGCGGATCGAAGAGCTATTCCGCGGGTACAAGGTGCCGAAGGAGTCGGCGGCTCTGGCCCTGGCCGAGGAGGGGCTGCGGGGTGCCGGCCTGGAGCCGCAGCGGGTTGCGATCGGCGGTGGCAGCGATGCCAACGTCTTCCGCCGCGACGGCTTCGACTGCGTCCTCCTCTCGAACGGAACCGATGCGGTCCACACCTCCGAGGAGATGGTTCCGGCCCGCAGCCTCGACAAGATGCTCGAGGTCTGCGAGCGAATCGTGCAAGCGGCCGCGACGGCCTAGTGGCAGGCCGGCTGAAGCTGCGCCGCGGCCGCGTCGTCTCGACTGCCCCACTCGAGATCGACGTCGAGGGGGAGCGCAGGCGCGCCTGGGCCGACGAGGTGCTGCTGGGGGAGATGCGCGTAGGCGACGAGGTGGTGGTCAACGTCGCCGCCCTCGACCTCGGTCTCGGCTCGGGCGGCTTCGACGTCGTCCACGTCAACCTGACGCGAGGCCTCAGGGGCGGCGTGGATGGTCCCCATGTGATGAAGCTCAACTACACCTCGCTCCAGCACGTCGTGGAGCCGGTGGAGCGAAGGGATCCGAACCCTCGTCCTTCTGCATGCGCCCTGATCCTGCCCTTGCATGGTCACCTTGCACCCGCGGCCTGGGCCTTGGCGCGGGCAGCCCCGGGGCTGCGGGCGGGCTATGTGCAGACGGGGGGAGGGGCGCTGCCGGGATCGTTCTCGCGCGATGTCAAGGAGCTGCAGGAGCGCAGGATCCTGGCCGGCCACGTGAGTGCCGCGCCGGCCTATGGCGGAGAGCACGAGGCGCTGAGCACCATCGGCGCCCTTGACGCAGCCGGCGATCTCGGCTGGGACGCGGTGCTAGTCGGCCCCGGCCCCGGGATCATCGGCTCGGAAACCGCCTATGGTCATGGCGGGATGGCGGCGCTTGACAGCGCCCACGCGGCGCTCAGCCTCGGCCTGCCGACGATCATCTCGCCCCGGCTCTCCAGCGGCGATCCCCGCAAGCGCCATCTCGGCCTCAGCCACCACACCCGGGCCGTCCTCGAGCTGCTGCTGGCGCCGGTCGAGGTCGCGGTCCCGGAGGGGGGGCCGGAGATCGCCTCGGCGCTGGAGCCCTTCGGCCACCGGATCCTCGCCGCTCCTGCCGACCTTGACGGCTACGGGGCCTCGGGCCTGCCCACCGCGACCATGGGCCGCAGCCTCTCCGAGGACCCGCTGTTCTTCGCCGCGCCGCTTGCCGCCGGCTCCCTGCTCGCACGGTCCGTTGCGGCCCAAGGGTTGTAGCGGCGCGGCGAGAAACCCGCGGTCATGGCGATCGCGATCAAGCCGCAGGCGCCCGCCGCCGCGGCAAAACCCGGCGCCGACGCGCGCTTCGAGAGCCTCGTCCTCGACTTCCTCTCCTACTTGGAGCTGGAGCGAGGCCTCTCGCGGAACACGCTCAACGCCTACCGCACCGACCTCTTCCAGTACGGCGAATACCTCTCGGCCCACGAGCGCGACGCGCTCGCGGCGAGCGGCGCCGACATCGCCGACTTCCTCGCCGAGCTGGCCACGGGGGAGGGACGGCCGGCCTGCTCGGCGGCGACGATCCACCGCAAGGCAGCCTGCCTGCGCTCCTTCTACAAGCACCTGCGCCGCGACGAGCTGATCGGCGACGACCCGACGGCTGCGCTGAGCGCGCCGCGGCGCTCGAAGAAGCTGCCGCACGTCCTCAACTACTCCGAGGTGCAGAAGCTCCTGGCCTCGCCGAAGGGAAGCGAGCCGACGACGCTGCGTGACCGGGCGCTGCTGGAGGTGATGTACGCGTGCGGGCTGCGGGCCTCTGAGACGATCGGGCTGGAGCTGGGGGACGTCGACCTGCGCGAGGGATTCCTGCGAGCGCGGGGAAAGGGCTCGAAGGAGCGGCTGGTGCCGCTCGGCCGCCAGGCCATCGCCGCGATCAACGGCTACCTGCGCGGCGGCCGGTCGAAGCTCGTCGGCAATCGCCACGAGGCGAAGCTCTTCGTCAACTTCCGTGGCGGCCCCCTTACCCGCCAGGGCCTCTACAAGATCGTCCAGCGCCACGCCCGCGACGCGGGCCTCGCGGGCAAGATGAGCCCGCACACGCTGCGCCACAGCTTCGCCACGCACCTGCTGGCCGGCGGCTGTGACCTCCGTGCCGTGCAGGAGATGCTCGGCCACGCAGACATCTCGACCACGCAGATGTACACGCACCTCTCGGGTCAGCGCCTGAAGGAGGTCTACTTCAGCGCCCACCCCCGCGCCGCCGAGTAGGCCTCCGTCATCAAGTAGAACTCAGCCATGCCCGAGCTGCCGGAGGTGGAGACCGTGGTCCGGCAGCTGGAGCCGGAGGTCGAAGGGCACCGGATCGAGCGGCTGGAGGTGCTGGACCCGCGCTGGTCGCGGCCGGTTCCGCCGCGGGAGCTGGGGGCGGCGGTGAGCGGCAGCACGATCGAGCGCCTCGGACGCCGGGGCAAGTACATCCTGATGGGCCTCGAAGGCGGACGGACGCTGGTCATGCACCTGCGGATGACCGGGAACCTGATCCTGCGCGAGGGAGAGGAGATGCTCGACCCCTCCGAGGGACGGCGGCTCTACGAGAGCGAGCGTTCGACCGAGGAGCGGCACCTGCGGGCGCGCTTCGTCCTCGACGACGGCCGTGAGCTCTGGTTCACCGACCCGCGCCGTTTCGGCGAGGCGTTCCTGCTCGAGGGCGACGGGCTGGAGGCGCGCTTCGCCAAGCTCGGCGTCGAGCCCTTCTCGCCGGAGTTCACGCCGCAGGCGCTCGGCGAGCTGGCGGCGGGTCGGACGGCACCCTTGAAGTCGTTCCTGCTCGACCAGTCCGGCATAGCCGGGGTCGGCAACATCTACGCCGACGAGGCCCTGTTTCGGGCCGAGCTGCACCCGCTCTCGCCCGCCGGTTCGATGAAACCCGAGCACACCGAGGCGCTGCGCGATGCCATCGTCGCCGCGCTGGCGGCAGGGATCGACGCCGGCGGCTCCTCGATCGACGACTACCGTGACGCTCGCGGTGAGAAGGGGAGCATGCAGGACGAGTTCTTGGTCCACACCCGCGAGGGGAAGGAGTGCCACCGCTGCGGCGGGACGATCGTCCGCATCGTCGTCGGCGGTCGCTCGACCTACTTCTGTCCGGGCTGCCAGGTGCGACTGCGGCGCAAACCGAGAAGGCGCCACTCCCGCTCCTAGGGTTCTGTCCGATCCGTCGTTCATCTTTGATTTCGTGGCCGGGACCACGGTCAAGACGGAGGCGGTTGTTCTGCGCAGCATTCGCTATGGCGAGGCTGATCGCATCCTCCACCTCTACTCGAAGAGCCGCGGCCGGATCGGAGCGATCGCCAAGGGGGCGCGCAAGCCCCGATCCCGGTTCGGCGGCCGGCTGGAGCCGTTCTTCCGCCTCGATCTCGTCCTCCACGAAGGCCGCGGCGACCTGATGACGGTGACCAGCGCGACCACGGTCGACGGCTACCCGCGGCTGCGAAGCTCCGGCGCCGCCCTCACCGCCGGCGCCCGCGCCTGCGACGCGGTGCTGCGGTTGCTCGACGCGGCAGAGTCCAATCCCCCTGCCTACAACCTCCTCTGCCGCTACCTGAGCCTTCTCGACGACCCGGGCGAGGAGCGCGCCGCGGCGCTAGAAACCGCTCTCTCTTTTCGGATCAAGCTGGCGCTGGTCGCCGGCTTCGCCCCCGAGCTTGCCTCTTGCGCCCGCTGCGGCGAGGCCGAGCACCTGGCCGGGTTCTCCGGCGCCGCCGGCGGAGTCGTCTGCGGCAGCTGCGAAGGCAGCGCCTTCCCACTCAGCGAAGCCGCCCACCGCTTCATGGTCGAAGGCCTGGCGAAGCCGCTGAGCGAGGCACCCGCGGCCGAGCTGCAAGCGCTGCGCCAGGTCGAGCGGGCGGTGGGGGAGACGCTGGAGCACCACGCGCATGTTCAGCTTCGGGCCGCTGCTTAGGAGACGGGGAGGGGTTCCCCGGACAACAGTGGGGAGGGTCCGGCGAACCCCTCCCCGTCTCCTTATGATCGGCAGGTGCCTGTAAGCGTTGCCTTTGAGGATCGCGTCTCCGCTTGGGAGGAGGAGTTTCTTTCTCAGCAGGCAACTCGGTCCTATCCGGCGCAGCGTCAGAGTGAGGAGGCGGACAGCCCGTTGCGGACGCCGTTCCAGCGCGATCGCGACCGGATCGTGCACTCGAAGTCCTTCCGGCGGCTGAAGCACAAGACCCAGGTCTTCGTCGCCCCCGAGGGCGACCACTACCGCACCCGGCTCACGCATACCCTGGAGGCCTGTGGAATTGCCCGCACGGTTGCCAGGGCGCTGCGGCTGAACGAGGACCTGACCGAGGCGATCGGGCTAGGTCACGACCTCGGCCACCCGCCCTTCGGCCACGCGGGGGAGGAGGCGCTCGACGCAGCCCTGCGAAGTGCCTGCGGCGGCGGCTTCCGCCACAACGAGCACTCGCTGCGGGTCGTCGACGTGCTCGAGCGCGAGGGCGAGGGCCTCAACCTCACCGAGCAGGTCCGCGACGGCATCCTCAATCACACCGGCTCGCGCAAGCCGGCGACGCTGGAGGGTCAGATCGTCAAGCTGGTCGACCGCGTCGCCTACATCAACCACGACATCGACGACGCCCTGCGAGCGGGGATCCTGCAGTCCGAGGACCTGCCGGCGGAGGAGATCGAGCTGCTCGGTCCGACCGGCTCGGAGCGCATCGACACCCTGGTCCGCGACATCGTCGACCATTCCGAGGGCGAGGGCGAGATCAGGCAGGGGCGCGAGGTCGGGGGGGCGATGCTGCGCCTGCGCAAGTTCATGTTCGAGCGCGTCTACCTGGGCTCGGAGGCGCGCAGCGAGCACGCCCGCGTCCAGCGGACGATGCACGGTCTTTTCGAGCACTACCTCGCCGACCCGGGTGAGGTCCCCAGCTACGACCCGGGGGCAAGCGATCATCAGCGGGTGACTGACTACATCGCCGGGATGACTGACCGCTTCTGCATCGCCAAGTTCACCGAGCTCACCGTGCCGGAAGAGTCGCGCTTCTGAGGGCGCACGTGACCGGCGCATATCGGCGTCCTCAGTCGCTTGTGTGCAGAGCACACGGCGCTCCCTGCGTCCTTGATCTGCTTGGTCACGCGCGCCCTCATAGTGCGAGGATCTGGCAATGGCACTGATCTCTCAGGACAGCGTCGATCGGGTGAAGCAGGCGGCGGACATCGTCGAGGTGATCTCCACCCACACCGACCTGCGCCGGCAGGGGGCGCGCTACGTCGGCCTCTGCCCGTTCCACGACGAGCGTACGCCCTCGTTCTCGGTCGAGCCCCAGGAAAAGCTCTATCACTGCTTCGGCTGCGGGGTCGGCGGCGACGTGATCAAGTTCGTCGAGGAGAAGGACGGGCTCAACTTCGCCGAGGCGGTGGAGCTGCTGGCCGATCGCTACGGGGTCGAGCTGGAGCGCGAGCAGGAGGACCCACGGGCGGAGGCCAAGCGCCAGCGCCGCCGCCGCCTCGAGCAGCTGCTCGACCGCGCCGCCGCCTTCTACTCCAGCTACCTCTGGGAGTCCGAAGAGGCCGGTAAGGCGCGTGACTACCTGGCGCGGCGGGGGCTGCGGGAGGAGGTTCTGCGGAGCTTCGGCGTCGGCTACGCGCCAAGCGCCTGGGACAAGCTCCTGGTCCGCGGGCAGCGGGCCGGCTTCAGCGTCGAGGAGCTGCGGGGGGTCGGGCTCGCCCAGCGCGGGCGCAGCGGCGGCGATTACGACCGCTTCCGCGAGCGGATCATGTTCCCGATCCGCGACCGCCGCGGCCGCGTCCTCGGCTTCGGCGGGCGGGCGATGCGCGAGGACCAGGGCGCGAAGTACGTCAACACGGCCGAGACCGAGTTCTTCCACAAGAGCCAGATCCTCTACGGCGTCGATCAGGCGAAAGCGGTGATCGCCAAGGCCGGCCGCGCGGTGGTCGTCGAGGGCTACACCGACGTCCTCGCCCTGCACCAGGCGGGGATCGAGGAGGCGGTGGGGGTGATGGGGACCGCGATCACCGACGAGCAGGTGGCGGCGCTCTCGGGAATGGTCGACGAGGTGGTGCTCGCCCTCGACGCGGACGCGGCCGGGCAGGAGGCGATGCTGAGAGCGCAGCGGGTAGCCGCCGGGCGGCGGATGCGGCTGCGTGTCGCGGCGATGCCCGCCGGCGAGGACCCGGCCGAGATGATGGCCGAGGCCGACGGCGCCGAGCGCTTCCGCGCGCTGCTGCAGAGTGCGGAGGAGCTGACCGCCTTCCAGGTCGGGCTGGTCCTCGGTCGCACTGACGTCAGCTCGCCGGTCGAGCGCGACCGGGCGCTGGGCGAGGTGGCGCCTGTCTTGGCCGGGATGGGGGAGACGGCAGGGCGGGAAGACCTCGTCCGGCGGGTGGCGGAGCGGCTCGACCTCGACCCGGCGATGGTGATGGGGAGAGTGGTCGCCGCGACCCCCGCAAGCGGCGGCCGGGAGCGGCAACCTTCGGTGCAGGCTCCGCAGCGGGCCGCGGGCGCCCCCTCGCCCCGGCGGCAGGGGGAGCTGACCTCGCGCGAGCGGCGCGAGCGGGCGCTGCTGGCGATGTGCATCGCAATCCCGAGCGAGGGCAGGGAGTACCTGGCGCGGCTCACCGATTCCCATCTGTCTCCGTCCGGCATGCGCGCCGCCGTCTGGCTGCGCGAGCACCCGGAGGACCCCGCTTCGAACCTCCCGCACGACGATGCCGAGCTTTCCGGCCTGATCGCCGAACTTGTGATCATGTCCCGCGAGGAGCCCGCCTCCCACGAAGCGATGGAGCTGAACTTCCTTCTCCTCGAGCAGCGCCGCCTCGAGGGCGAGATCGCCGCCGCCGGCGAGCGCGGCGACTACGAGCGCCGCGCCGCCCTCAGCCGCGAACGCGCCGCCCTGGTCCAGCGGATCGCTCACGCGGAGCGGCCCGCGGGCAGCATTTAGGACAACTCCATCCGCATTTTTCTGTCTGCATCATTCGAGATGATGCAGCTATGGAGAAGGAGTTCCTCGAAGGATGTCTGGCAGAGGGGATGTCCCTCGAAGCCAACATCGGCCAGCAGGTCGGCAAACACGCTGCGACGGTCAGCTATTGGCTGAAGAAGCACGAGCTGGCGGCGACCGGAGCGGACAAGTTCAGTCGACGGGGAGTGATCGCACGCGAGGAAATCGAGGCGCTTGTCGACACCGGTGCAACTCTGTCGGAGATCGTAAAAACGCTCGACCGAAGCGTTTCCACTATCAGGTATTGGCTCACCCGCTATGGCTTGAAGACCGTCAACCGCCGCGGAAAGCGTCCTCGATGTGCTGAGGGGGCACCGACCGCAACGTTCGAGTGCGCCCGGCACGGAACCACCGAGTTCGTGCTAGAGGGAAGGGGTTATTACCGGTGCAAGCGATGCCGGTCGGCTGCGGTGGCAAGGCGGAGGCGCAAAGTGAAGGGGCAGCTTGTCGAGGAGGCTGGGGGCGCCTGCCTTCTCTGCGGCTATTCGCGGTGGCAGGGTGGGCTCCAGTTCCATCACGTCGAGCCTGCTGGCAAGGAGTTTCACCTTGCCTATCGCGGTTATTCGCGTTCCATCGCCAAGAGTCGTGCCGAGGCTCAGAAGTGCGTTTTGCTGTGCGCCAACTGCCACGCCGAGGTGGAGGGGGGATTCGCTACCCTCCCGAGGGATGAACGGCGGGTTTCCGAAGATGCAGTTCGGTAGTTCGTCGTCGTAATCCAAGGTGCATGATCGGGGGTAGCTCAATAGGCAGAGCGCCGTCCTGTTAAGTCGGTGGTTGGCGGTTCGAGTCCGCCCCCCCGAGCCTCACGAAGGGCCGCGAGAGATCGCGGCCCTTCTTCGTGCCGGGTGTGCCAGCCACTCCACCAATTCCGCGCCTCGCGTTGCACCGTCGTTCTCTCGCCCCCAAGCCGCGATCAGCTGCGCCTTCGCCGCGAAGCTCGGCTCGTGTAGCAGCCGCCGCGCCACCCATCTCATCGGCGCCGGCCGGCAAAGCCGCCACGGCAGGGACACCCCCGCACCCGCCCAGGCGACGCGCATGGCGGTCTCGCTCATGTCGCCGATGATCGGGCAGACGAGGACCGGGGTGCCGGCGCCGAGGGCGCGGGCGATGGTGCCGTGGCCGCCGTGGGAAATGACGAGGGAGGCGGCGGGCATCAGCTGGCTATAGCTGAGCCATTCGACCAGCCTGGCGTTGGCGGGGACCTCGATCGGGCGCTGGGGGGCGACGCGGTTGGTCGTCGCCACCACCCGCACCGGCTCATCCGCCAGCGCCGCCAGCGCGGTGCGCACCAGGTGGTTCTCGGAGTCGTGGGCGGTGCTGGGGGCGACGAGGACGAGCGGAGCGTCTCCCGGCGGCAGCTCGATGTCGGGATGGGGCAGCTCGAAGGTCATCGGGCCGGTGATCTCCACCCCCGGCGGCCAGGAGCGCGGGTACTCCAGCTGCGGGTAGGTCGCCACCAGCGCCAGATCGGGGCTGATGCCGCCGTGGAAGCGGTCGATCGGCTCCAGGCCTAGCCGGGCGCGCTGGATGTTCAGGTCGCGGCGCCCCTGTTCGAGGCCGACCCGCAGCGCCCGGTCGTGGCCGAAGCGCCAGACGGCACGTCCGAGCCGCGTCCGCGGCGAGCGCAGCCCGATGGCGAAGAAAGGCAGGCCGGGTTCGACGACGGGATAGATGTGGGGGATCAGGGTCGCGAGCGGGATCCCGGCCCGCTCGGCGGCCAGGGTGGGGGCCAGGGTGAGGATGTCGCTGACCACCGCGTGCGGCCGGAAATCCTCCAGCAGCGGCAGCAGGGCCTGCGCCGCCTCGGCCGCGTGCTGACCCTGCTCGGACTCCGGGTCCGGCGGCGGGAACATCCGGTATTCCTCCGCGGCGGCGAACCCGAGACCCTCGCCCTCGACCGCCGCCCGCCGCTCCTCCCACGTCTCGATCACGACCTCGTGCCCGCGCGCGGCGAGCGCCTTTCCCAGCGCGATCGCCGGAAAGACATGCCCTGCGTCGCCGAACGCGGCAACCAGTATCCGCAGGCGTTCCGTCACGCCTGAACCGCCCTAGGGCGTGTCGAGCCCCTCGCCGGGTCGGGTGAAGACGACCTCCGGCACGTGGCAGTTGCGCGAGGTCCGCAGCAGGAATCGCACTGCCTCGCCGAGGTCCTCGGGCCGGATCATCTCCTCGGGTGGGATCTGACCCTGGACGAACTCGGTCATCGGCGTCTCGACGAAGCCCGGGGCCAGTGCCGTGCACTGGATCCCGGCGTTCCCGGCCTCGCGGTGGGTCGACTGGGTGAAGTTGATCACCGCCGCCTTGGTTGCGGCGTATATCGAGAGCCAGGCCTGGCCCCCCTTGCCGGCGATCGAGGCGGTGTTGACGATCAGCGCCTTACCGTGCTCGGCGCCGGCCTCGCGCAGCAGCGGCAGCCCCTCGCGGGTGCCGAGGATGAGTGCCCGCAGGTTGACTGCCAGTTGCATGTCGAGGTGCTTGGTCTGGATCTGCTCCATTGGCGCCCCGATCCCCACCCCGGCGTTGTTGACCAGCACGTCGAGGCGGCCGTACTTCTGCCGGTGGGCGGTGAAGATGGCGACGACGTCGTCCTCCTCGGCCATGTTGGCCGGTATCGTCTCGACCTCGAAGCCTTCGCCGCGCAGCCCCTCGGCGGCTTCATCGAGCTTCCCGGGCCGGCGGGCGGAGACGGTGAGCGCGTAACCCTCTTCGCCGAGCGTTCTCGCGATCGCGAGGCCGATCCCGCTCGATGCTCCGGTCACCAGTGCCGCTCGCTCAGCCATCCCTCATCTCCTTCTCGTCGAGAACCCCGGGCACCCTATCTCTCCATAACATGCCGCCGATGCGCGCCCCCCGCATCCTCCCAGCGCTGCTCTGTCTGCTCGCAAGCGGCGCCGTCGCGGCCGGGTGCGGCAGCGATTACGGCACGGACGATTCGACCGCGAACCCGGCCGGAAGCGCTGAAAGTCGCCCGGCGCCGGCGAAATCCGTGTTCCCCACGGCCAGGAACAGGACCCTGCGGCAGGTCCTGAAGGCCGCCGACGCGCCACTCGAAGAGTGGCTGGTCTCCCCGGCTGCCGAAGTCTTCTACCGGGGCCCGAATCGCTACCCGTTCGGGGTCTTCGACCGCGACCAGGGGGAGGTGACCGACGCCGAAGTCGCCCTGTACCTGGCCAAGGTGCCGGAACCGAAACGAGGTGCGAAACCGAGATCCGGGGATCGCGGCCGGCAGGCCGAAGCCGAAAAACAGGCGCTGGATCAGCCCGCAGTGGGTCCCTTCCCGGCCTCGATCGAAAGCCTGGCGACCAAGCCGGCGTTCCGGGCCAGGTCGACCACCGAAGATGCCGAAGCCGCCGGCGTTGTCTATTCCGCGCAGCTCGACTTCCCCCGTGAAGGTGGGTGGCGAGTCGCCGCGATCGTCAAGGACGAGGGTGAGCTGAAAGGCGGCCTGCTGCCCAGCGCCGAGGTCGGCGAGTTCCACCGCATCCCGCGGGTGGGCCAGGCAGCGCCGGCGATTCACACGGCTACCCCGCAGGACGTCGGTGGTGATCTGTCGAAGATCACGACTCGAATCCCACCTGACACCCAGAACAAGGTGGACTACGCGGAAGCGTTAAGAAAAGAACCCATAGTGCTCTTGTTTGCGACCCCGCAGTTCTGCCAGAGTCGGGTCTGCGGCCCCGTCGTCGACGTGGCGGAGCAGGCAAAGCAGGAATACGGAGACAAGGCGGCCTTCATCCACATGGAGATCTACAACGACAACGACCCCTCCGAGGGCGTCCGTCCCCAGGTTCGGGCGTTTCACCTGCCGAGCGAGCCGTACCTGTTCACGATCGACGGGCGGGGAGTCGTCAGGGACACGGTTGAGGGAGCATTCGGGCTCAAACTGATGCACAAGGCTGTCGACAAGGCGATTGTTCCGTGAACGAGAAAGCCGCCACCGAGGAGGAACTGCTGCACTCCTTCGCCGAGGAGGCGAAGCGCCGCTGCGATGTCATCTCCGCCGGTCTCGCCACCGGCTCCGACGACTTCGAGACGATGCGCGCCGAAGCGCACGCGCTGAAGGGAACTGCGAGCGTCGTCGGCCTCCGCCGTCTCGCCGAGCTGGCCGGGCTGATGGAGTCCGACCTCGCAGAAGCGAAAAAGACCGGCACGATCCGCGGCGGCCGCGACCACCAGGTCGCCGACGCCGCCAAGGCCCTGGCCGAGGGCGCCGCCGCGGCCGCACGAGGCGAGGAAGAGCCACCAGACGTCGGCCGCTCCCTTGCCCAGCTCTTCAGCGCCTGAGCCCGCCTCTCACGGTACGCTCGCCGGGCGGGGCAGTAGCTCAGCTGGTTAGAGCAGCGGACTCATAATCCGTCGGTCCCTGGTTCGAGTCCAGGCTGCCCCATCTCCGGCGGCCCTCCTCATCGGTCGCTATCCGACGAGAGATACCGCGCCACCGCCTGCGCCCGGTTCGCCACCCCCAGCGCTCGCAGAATCTTGCGGACGTGCCACTTGACGGTGCTCTCGGTGAGGTAGAGGCGGGAGGCGATCTCGCCGTTGCTGAGGCCTTCGGCGACGAGGGCGAGGATCTCGATCTGTCTGGGGGAGAGGGATTTGTCGAGGTCGCCGCCGCTCGGCGAGCGGTCGCGGGAGGGGCGAAGAGCGGCGGCACGGCGGCCGAGAGCGCTGGCGGTCTGGTGGAGGGCCTCGGCGGCCGCGTGCAGCTCGGTTACGTCCTGGACCGTGCCGGTCAGCCGCAGGGCGTTGCCGTCGCTGTCTGCGCTCAGCTCGGCGCGGCCGTGGACGCGGCGCACCCGGCCATCGGGCCTGATGATCCGGTATTCGAGGTCGACCGAGACGCCGCTCTCCACCGCTTCCTGCATCTGCTGCTCGACCCGCTCGCGGTCCTCGGGGTGCACGTACCGGGACCCCCTTTCATAGCGTCCGTCGAGCTGCTCGGGGGAGATGCCGTAGATCTCGTATAGACCCTCTGAGCAGGTCAGCCGCCGGCCGGGGATGTCCCACTCCCAGCTGCCCATGCGGGCGATCCGCTCCGCCTCGGCCAGGCGCGCCCGGTTGCGCTCGACCTCTTCTTCGATCCGGCGCTGCTCGGTGATGTCGGTGACGAGGACGAAGAAGCCCCGCACCTCCCCCTCGACGACGTCGGGGATGTAAGAGGACTGGGTGTAGCGGATCTCGCCGGAGGGAGTAGGTATCTCCCGGTGGAAGAGCTGGGTCTCGCCGGCGAGCGCGCCTTCGATGTAGGAAAGGCTCTGCTCGTAGATCTCGGGTCCCAGCAGCTCGCTGATGTGGGTTCCGCGCATCTCCTCCGGCGATTTGCCGAAGAACTCGATGTAGGCGTTGTTCGCCATCCGGTTGCTGAGGTCGCTGTCCCAGTATCCGACCAGCGCCGGCAGCGCGTTCAGCATCGCCTGGATTCCCTCTGCGGAATCCGGCCATTGCCGCGGCCAGTCGCGGTTCGCCCCTCTCTTCCCCATGAGAAGAGGATGAACTAGTCACAGGGCGGGCTCAACCGTCCGAGAGGCGGGCAGCCGGGGTTCTATCGTCGAAGTCGTGCTCGACCGCGGCGGAAACCAGGTGCCCAGCCCCTTGCGGCGCCGGTCAGCCAAGCGGACGAGCACCTCCCCCGCCGAGGCTCAGGGGCAGCGGCCGGCTGCCCATCCCCTGCCCGCAGCCGGCCGCGCCGCCTCGGAAGCCCTGGCTAGGCAACGGTCAGTTGCAGGGCGGCGCCGATCGCCCCGCAGCTGAGGACGACGTAGAGCACCGTCAGTTTTCCGTGCCAGCGGTTGAGGGCGAGGAAGGCACCGATCGCCAGGGCGGCGGTGTAAGCGTCGACGACCCCGGCTTCGAGGATTTCGACGGTGACCGCAGCGATCAGGCCGACGACGCCGGCGGCGACGCCGAGGAGAAACTGGTGCAGCCGGTCGTTTTCGGCAATCGCGACGAGCTGGCGGTGGCAGAAGATCGGGAAGCAGAAGGCCGGGATGAAGATCGCCAGGGTGATCACCAGCGCCCCGACCAGGCCACCCGCCAGGTAACCGACGAAGGTGGCAAAGATGATCAGCGGCGCGGGAAGGATGCCGCCGATCGCCAGGCCGTCGATGAACTGACTCTCGCTCAGCCAGTGATGGCCGCCGACGGCGCTGTCATGGAGGAGCGGGACCACGGTGTAGGCGCCGCCGAAGGTCAGCAGTCCGGCCTTGAGTCCCTCGAGGAAGATCTGCCCGGTGAGGGAGACCGTCATCGTGCCTGCGAGGATCCCGATCAGCGCCGTGGACCCCAGCGAGACCGAGCCGGCTCTGCCGAGCCAGTCGCGGGCGTTCCGCCAGAGCTCGTAGGCGAGCCCCCCTCCCAGCAGGACGAGGACAAAGCCGGCCTCGGCGAAGAGGGTGAGGCCGAAGCCGGCAAGGGCGATCAGCGCCAGCGGCGCGTCCTGGATGAACGATTTGCCCAGCCGGACCAGTGCTCGTGCGACCAGGGCCCCGACCGCCGCGCTCAGCCCGTAGAAGAGTGCGTCGAGGCTCTGGGCGATGTCGGCCTCGACGTACAGTGCCGAGAGCCCGAGCATCAGCAGGAACCCCGGCAGCATGAAACCGAGCCCGGCCAGGAAGCCGCCGAGCTTGCCGCCTCGCAGACGACCGAAGTACACGCAGAGCTCGTGCGCCTCCGGTCCCGGCAGAACCTGGTAGACGGCGAGCAGGCGCTGGAACTGCAGCTCGGAGATCCACTCCTCCTCGTCCACGCACTCGCGCTTGATCATCGCGATCTGTGCGGCCGGCCCGCCCCAGGCGAGGCAGCCGAACTTGAGGAAGCGGGCGAAGATGGCGGCGGGGGATTCCAAAGCGCTCGTTTGTCTATCGCAACGAGGGGTAACCGCACAGTGGAGCCCGATGTCGCGCCGTCTCGCTTAGGTTCGCGCCGATCTTGGGGAACAGGGACTGCGGAGTGGCGAGGTTGACGAGCCTCGGACCTGACCGCCGGTCAAGGTAATTCGAGATCCGACAACTGGAGGACGATGATGGCTGACGGAAGCGTTGGCGAAGCGCAGGAAAAGGCGCAGGAGGTCGCCGGCCAGGCGCAGGAGAAAGCGCGCGAGGCCGCGGGCAGTGCGCAGGAAAGCATTCGCCGGCAGATCGACGACCGCTCCACCCAGGCGGGCGAGCGTGTGAGCGGTACCGCCCAGGACCTGCGTTCAGTAGGGGAGGAGCTGCGTAAGCAAGGCAAAGGCACCCCGGCGAAACTGGCCGACCGGGCCGCCGAGCAGACCGAGAAGGTCGGCTCCTACCTGAAAGACAACGGCCCGGACAAGATGCTCGAAGACGTCGAGGACTTCGGCCGGCAGCGCCCCTGGGCGGTGCTTGCCGGGGGTGCGGCGGTCGGCATCCTCGCCGCCAGGTTCCTGAAGGCGTCGAGCCGGAACCGCTACCAGCAGCGGAACGGGACCACGGCATCGCACGCGACCGGCACGGTGCCGGTGCGGCGGTCGGCGGTGGAGCCGGTTGCGACTCCCGCGCCACCGACCGCACAGCCCGGCGCTCCGGTCCCGGGCGTGGGCTCGGGAGCCGCGACGCCCGCCCCCAGCTCGGCACCGGCGACTCCCACCGGCGCACGATGAGCACCATGAACGGCGAGAGCAATGAGCTGCGCTCGCACTCCACCGGAGAGCTCGTCAAGCAACTCTCCGAGCAGACGACGACGCTCGTCCGCAAGGAGATCGAGCTGGCCAAAGCGGAGCTGAGCAAGAAAGGCAAGGTGGCGGGTGAAGGCGCCGGCATGTTCGGCGGCGCCGGCGTGCTGGGCCTGCTGGCGCTGGGGACGCTGACGACGATGATCCTCGCTCTGCTGGATAAGGCGATGGACCTCTGGGTCGCGGCCCTGATCGTCACGCTCGTCTACGCCGCGATCGCCGCCGTCCTGGCCCTCTCCGGAAGGGACCGAGTCAAGAAGGGGATGCCGCCCGCCCCCGAGCAAACCGTCGAAACCGTGAAGGAGGATGTGCAATGGGCCAAGAGCCAAGCCAAATCCGCCAGGAGATAGAGGAGACGCGCGCCGAAATGGGTGACACTGTCGACGCGCTCGCCTACAAGACCGACCTCAAAACCCGGGTCAAGGAGTCGATCTCGGACAAGCGCGAGCGCCTGATCGAGCAGGTCCAGGGGACGACGCACAAGGTCGGCGAATCGACGCCGGACGGCGGGCAGGTGAAAGAGGGTGCCCGGCAGGCGGTCGGGGTCGCCCAGGAAAACCCCCTCGGCCTCGCGATCGGTGGCCTCGCCGCCGGCTTCCTCGCGGGGATGATGCTGCCGTCGACCAGGCTCGAGGACGAAAAAGTCGGGCCGGTTGCCGACCAGGTGAAGGAAAGCGCGGTTGAAACCGGCCAGGAGGCGCTCGATCGTGGCCGCGAGGTGGCAGGCCAGGTTGCCGAGCAGGCGGTTGAGGGGGCCAAGGAAGTCGGCCAGGAAGCGATGCAGACCGCCAAAGATGCCGGACAGGAGCAGGCCGAGGGGCTGAAAGACAGCGCCGCCGAGAATGCCCAGGAAGTCAAAGAGCAGGCACGCCCCTGATCAGTGGGAGCGAGTCCCCGTGAGGGGGCTCGCTCCGAGCACCGGCAGAGGCTGAGATGCGTCACGACTTTTGGATAATGTCGCTGGTGTGCAGGGGCTGACCAATCACCTCGAGAGAGGGCAAAAGTGACCCGTCCGCGCCGTGGCGAGCCGCGTGCAAGGACGAAGATTCTGGACGCGAGCCGCAGGCTGTTCGCTCGCCGGGGTTACCCCGAGACGTCGATGGGCGATATCGCCAAGTCGGCCCAGGTCGCCCGAGCAACTGTCTATAACAACTTTGACGACAAGCAGGACATCCTTGCGGCGATCATCAGCGAGTACATGCGGGGGTATGCACGGATCGCTCAGCGGCTGCGGGAAAATGCCCGCTCTGGCCAGACTTCGTTCGAGCTGATCGAGGAGATGGTGCGTGAGGCGCTGGGCTGGCGGGTGAAGAACGCGGACCTGAGGCCGGTCGTCGCGGTGGCCAGGCACCTGCGGGGCTCCGGGTGGGAGGAGGCGAACAAGGTCGCAGACGACGCGATGCTGGGCTGGATCATGACCGTGCATGCCGCCGACGAAGACGCCGGCTTGATCCGCGAGGACATCGACCTCGAGTTCGGGGTTCGCGCCGCCTACAACATGATCGAGTCCATCCTCGCCTCCTTCGACGTCACGGCCTCACAGGAGGAGATCGATGACAAGGCACACCAGCTCGCCCTTCTCCACTGGTATGCGATCTGCTCAGTTTCGCCGGACGAAGCGCCTCGCAGCCCATTGGGCAGGAAAGTCGCCAATAAGGCGTAGGCGGCCTGCCTGATCTTCAGCGGGGTGGAGATCCTCGGCGAAGCGATCGATACGACCGGGGACCCCCACCCGCGCGACGGTTTCTAGGGCAGGTACTTTTCCGCCTGTTCCTTGGCTTCTTCGATGCCCTTTTCCGCCTTGGCCTGACCTTCTTCGATGCCCTTTTCGGCTTCTTCCTGGGCCTTTTCGAACCTTTTCTTGGTCTTGCCGTCGGCGCCCTTTTCGACTTCTTCGCGGGCTTCTTCGAGGCCCTTCTTGGTCTTTTCGACCCCTTCGTCAACGGCTTCTTCGGCCTTCCTGGTGCCTTCTTCGACCTGCTTTCCGGCCTGCTCGCGGATCGTGCTGCTTTCGTCGTCGCTGCCGCCGCCGCAGCCGGACCAGACGACGCCTCCGGCCGCGATTGCCAAGAGGGCGAAGAGCGAGGAGAAGGTGCGCAGCCTATGGCTCATGTGTTTGCTCCAGATCGGTTGCTGGTTAACGTGGGGGCGCCAGTGAATCAGACCGGGCCGGACAACTTCGAGACCCTGGTGGCCGACGCTATCGACGCCCTCCCGGAGGAATTCCGGCTGCTGCTGGAGCGCGTCGCGGTGGTCGTCTCCGACCTCGGCGGCGAGCGTCGCGCCTACGGCGAGTACTTCGGCGACGGGGTAGCGGCGGAACGCTACGAGGACCGGATCGTGATCTACCGCGACACGCTCGAGCGCGACTTCGGCCATGACCGCGACCTGCTCGCGTGCCAGGTCGAGCGGACGCTGCGCCACGAGCTGGCCCACCACCTCGGCTGGGACGAGGGCGGCGTCGGCGGTCTCGGGCTTTAGCCGGCTACCGAACCGAGCAATCCCGGAGCAGAGCGGGGGGATTGATCGCCTTGTGGCCTTCGAACCGGAAGTTCGCCCGCGCGAAGTTGAATACCCCGCCTGGGAGGGACTTGGGGGCGCTGCAGGCGGCCGAGACGTAGCTGCGGCGCACACCGCGGAAGGAGTACCGCCGGCCGATCGTCAGGTCTATTTCGGTGACCGAGCCGAAGCCACTGGCGAGCTTGGGGATTCTGGCCCGCAGGATGGTCCCAAACTGCCCCTCCTTGAGATGCCTGATCGTCAGTGGGACAACAAGCGTGAACCGCACGGGCGTCGCGGCGAAAAGATGGAGGACGAGCGCCTGCCTGCCGGCACGGCGGCTGTTGAAGGCGAGCATCTTGCCGCCCGTCTTGACCTCACGCCCCAGCGAGACCACGGCTTCGAAGTTCCCCTTGCCGACGATGGCGGGGCGACAGCGGTCGAGTGCGGTCGCGGTGCTGGTCGACTGCAGGCTCGAAGCAGAGCAGGTCCGCAGGCCCTCGGCGTCCAGTCGCCCGTTGCGGTGGAGCTCGATTTCCAGCCAGCTCAGCGCCGGCGGGTGGCTGCCGTCGGCGGTCGCAACCTTTCCGGCGATCTTCACCGAGACCGGCGCCGGCTTGTCGCGCGGCAGCGTATGTGGGACGAAGTCCGCGTCGAAAGTGACCCGCAGCCCGTCTTCCTGAACGGTCTCGGCGCTGGCGATCGCGCTCCCGCCGACGGCGAGGAGGGCAATCAAGATCGGGGTGACCACTCGGCGGCTCATGCTTCGAAGCGAGTCTAGGCACCCGTTTTCGCGGCTAAGGTTGAGCGATGGTTGAGCCTCAGTCGCGGGGCTCGTCGGGGCGGGCGACGTGTTCGGCGCGCTGTCGCACTTCTTCGCTCGCCTCGCGCGTCGCCGCGAACGCCTCCTCTCTGGCTGCCGCCAGTCCCTGGCTCGGCTTGCCGCCGACGACGTCGCGGAAGGCTTCCTTGAAGCGCTCGGTTCTGCGGTCCGCAGGAAAGCGGGCTTCGGCCCGGGTCTGTTTCGCCGGCCGGCGCGCGCCGTAACGGCGCCGGGCCCAGGCCGACTTCGGCTTGGCGAGCCGGCAGGCGCCGTAGAGAGCGATCGGGAAGACGAAGAAGCCGATGCAGCCGTGCATGATCCGGTCCTTGGCGAAGCAGATCGCGACCAGGACGAAGACGACCAGGGCGCTGAGCGCGGTGCCGATGACTGCCTCGATCGAGCCCTCTTCGATCGTGAACGGGGTGAAGCCGAGGAGCGCCAGCAGCATCAGCGCCGCGGCGATCACGGTGGCATCGATCGAGCTGCGGCCCTCCTTCGCCCAGTAGACGTCGTCGAGGTAGACCCAGAGCGCGAACTCGTCGATGGTCAGACCCGCTCCGACCCCGAAGGCGAAGGCGCAGATCTCGGTCCAGGGGCTGTTGCCGAAGGCGGCAAAGCCGGCGGCCCCGGCAACCATCATCGTCACGATCCCGAAGACGAGGTGGTGGAGGTGGACCCCCGAGTCGCTGACGATGCTGCCGGGCCACCAGGGAACCTTCGGGCTCCGCATCAGCCGCGTGCTCATGCGAATGAAGGCGAAGGAGAGGATGAAGCCGAGCAGGACCAGATAGAGGCCCTGCAGCTCGTGCTCGGCGATCCGGTCGTAGAAATCGCCGAAGATCGAGGCGACGCTCATGCCGGCACCGGAGCGGTGTGCACGGGCGGAGCGGCGCCGTCCTTCTCCCGGATCAGGTCGACGGTGAGGAGGACCGCGGCGACCGCGAAGATCGGCGAGAGGGCGAGGTCGGAGACCGCCTCTGCCAGCCAGGTGGCGACAAAGGTGTGGCCGAAGAGGCCGTGGACGAGGCCGGAGAGGAGATGCCCGATCCCGTCGCCGACCACCTGGATCGGCAGCAGGACCCAGAGGACGAGCCAGAAGTTGCCGCGGACCAAGCGCATGCTGCGCGCCAGCGCCGCCTTGGCCGAGTGCTCCTCGAGCTCGACTACGGGTCCGGCAAGGGAGAGCCAGACGAAGGCGAGAAGGCCGGGGATCAGCCCCAGTAGCAACCCGACGGCAACGAGGGCGACATAGGCGAGGTCGACGACGATCAGCCGTCTATAGGTAAGACGGCGCGCGATCTCGCGCAACGGCGGCGGCTTCTCGCCATGCGCGTGGGTAAGGGAGATCGCGATCGCCCCGCTGAAGAAGACCTCACCGAGGAGTCCGGTAGCGGTGATCGTTCCCACGGCGAGGACGAGGGCGACCAGTTTGATCCCGCTGGTGACGTCGATTGAGTCCAGCGCGACGTTCATCGTCAGCGCGTCGAGCAGGGCGAGCGGCACGAAGACGATCAGCGCGAGGCCGAGAATCGACGGGGCCCAAGCCCGATAGGTGCGCCAGATCCGCGCGTAGGTTGAAGCGAGGCGGCGCGGGAAGTTCACCGGTGCCGGTCTCGCCTGCCGGCCGGCTTCCGCCCCCGCGCCTCCAGGCGCGCCTGGCTCGACTGCGCCGCCGGCACCCGCCGCAGATTCCCGAGCTCGGGGATCAGCAGCTCTTCGGCGCAGCGGCGGTGCCAGTGGTGGTGGTCTGTGCCTCCGAGCCGTCGCACGAACTGGACGATGGTGTGCTCCTCGCCCACGGGGATGTCGCCGTGACACCCGGGGCAGTGGTAGCGCTTGCGGGCGATCCCGCGGATCAGCCAGGTCTCGTCGCCCTCTTCGTTCAGCCCGGTGAGACTCCAGCGCATGCTCGGCAGGCCGTCGAACTGGTCCACCTTCAGCGCCTCGACATCCAGGCGAAGCCGGCGGCCATCGCGACGTTGGCGGCCCCGGCCAGCCGCAACCCCAGCTTCGCCCCTGGTCGGCTCACCGCCGGGGAGGCCGACCAGAGCGCATCGGTGGCGATCTCGGTTCCGCGCAGCCAGGCGAGCGACTGCCAGTCGGCCGCCTTGCCACGCCGGTCCGCCACCAGGTGGGCGGCGGCGAAGGTGAGCCAGATCGGCCCGCAGCGGCGGAAGAGATGCTCCGCGTCCGGTGAAGGATGGTCGTGGCCGAGCACCTTCAGAGTCGCCGCGGGCGCCGCGATCGCGGCGCCGCCGAGCAGAAGGTCGAAGACGATCATGTTGCGGTTGACCAGACGCAGTGCCTCTTCGGGGGTCATGACCTGACAAATCCAACCAGACGGCGGAAGGGAAAGAGTCAGGTTCGGCGAAATGGACCGCCGTGACCAAGACCGCAACGAAGTCCCCACAGCTCAAAAGCCTTTCCGACTACATCCAGGAGCGTTTCGACGAGTTCTCGCGTTCCCAGAAGGATGTCGCCCGCTACATCGTCGACCACCTCGACGAGGCCGCCTTCCTCACCGCCGAGGAGCTGGCCCGGAGGGCGAGCACCTCGTCCTCGACGGTGGTGCGCTTCTCCCAGGCCCTCGGCTTCGAGGGTTACCCGGAGCTGCAGCAGGCCGCGATCGAGGAGTACCGGACGACGATCGCCGCCACCAGCGCCAACGGCGGCGCCCTCTTCTCCTTCGATCACTCCGAGCTGGAGGGATCGCTCAGCGCCGACTACTCGAACCTCGAGGAAACCGCGCGCAAGCTGACCCCGGAGCAGGTCGAAGCCTCGATCGAGGCGGTCGCCACCGCCCAGCGCATCGTCATCGTCGGCGTCGACCAGATGGCCTTCTTCGCCAGCTACCTGCGCCACACCCTCAGCCTGCTCGACATCCGCGCCGAAATCGTCGCCAGCACCGGCGGCGAGTCGCTGCAGCGGCTCGGCCGGATCGACGAGAACACGCTCGTCATCACCCTCTCCGCCGGCCGCGCCCACCCACTGCTGCTGCGGGCGATGAAGCTGGCGCACCATCGCGGCGCCCGCACCCTGGCGATCTCCGACGCGACGATGTCGGAGGTGGGGGAGCACGCCGAGCTGACCCTCTACTTCTCTTCCAACAGCCCCAGCTTCACCCGCAGCCACACCGCCCTGATGGCGCTGGTGCAGGGGATGGCCCACGGTCTCTACGCGCGCGACGAAGCCGCTCACAAAGACCGCATCCGCGCGTACAAACTCAAGTAACGGCGTCTGCCGCAGAGGCAGGCCTGTCGCACGCGTCCGGTAGGTAATCTGGACGCGATGACTGAGCGCGCGACGTTTCGACTGAAGACCGGCCTGGCCGAGATGCTGAAAGGCGGGGTGATCATGGATGTGGTCACCGCCGAGGAGGCAAAGATCGCCGAGGAGGCGGGTGCCTGCGCGGTGATGGCGCTGGAGCGCGTCCCCGCCGACATCCGCCGCGACGGCGGTGTCGCCCGCATGTCGGACCCGGCGATGATCAAGGAGATTCAGGAGGCGGTCTCGATCCCGGTGATGGCCAAGGCCCGGATCGGCCACTTCGCCGAGGCCCAGGTCCTGCAGTCCCTCGAAGTCGACTATGTCGACGAGTCCGAGGTGCTGACCCCGGCCGACGAGCACAACCACATCGACAAGTTCGCCTTCGAGGTGCCCTTCGTCTGCGGCGCCACCAACCTCGGTGAGGCGTTGCGGCGGATCGGCGAGGGGGCGGCGATGATCCGCTCCAAGGGCGAGGCCGGGACCGGCAACGTCGTCGAGGCGGTGAGGCACATGCGCGAGATCGTCTCCGGGATCAAGCGGCTGGCGCAGCTCGGCCCGGAGGAGCTCTCTGCTGAGGCGAAAGAGCTGCAGGCCCCGCTCGAGGTCGTCAAAGTCGTCGCCGAGGCCGGCCGGCTGCCGGTGCCGCTGTTCTGCGCCGGCGGCATCGCCACTCCGGCCGACGCGGCCCTGATGATGCAGCTCGGCGCCGAGGGTAACTTCGTCGGCTCGGGGATCTTCAAGAGCTCCGACCCGGCGCGCCGGGCGCGGGCAATCGTCGAGGCGACCACCCACTTCAGCGACCCCGAGCGGGTCGCTGCCGCGTCGGTGGGGCTCGGGGAGGCGATGCCCGGCCTGGAGATCGCCGGCCTTGCCGCGGAGGACGCCCTGCTGCAGAACCGCGGAGCGTAGGTGGCCGGCTCCACGGCCGGCATGCCCCTGCGAGTCGGCGTCCTCGCCCTCCAGGGCGGCTTCGAAGCCCACGCCAGAACCCTGCGCCAGCTGGGTGCGGAGCCGCGCGAGGTGCGAGTCCCGGCTGACCTCGAGGAACTCGACGCCCTGGTGATTCCCGGCGGCGAGAGCACGACGATCGGCAGGCTGATCTCCTCCGCCGGGCTGGAGCCGGCGCTGCGGGCCCACCACGAAGCCGGTCGGCCGATCCTCGGCACCTGTGCCGGGCTGATCGTCTGCGACTCCGAGCATCTCGGCTTCCTCGACGTCACGACGAAGCGGAACGCCTTCGGCCGCCAGCTCCAGAGCTTCGAGGCAGACCTCGAGGTCGAGGGGGCGGGGGACGAGCCGCTGCGGGCTGTCTTCATCCGCGCCCCCTGGGTCGAGCGGCACGGGCCCGGGGTGGAGGTGCTTGCGTCCTACGAGGGCCGTCCGGTGGCGATCCGGGAAGGGAGCGTGCTCGCCTGCGCCTTCCACCCCGAGCTGACCGACGACCCGCGTCTGCATGCGATCTTCATGGCGATGACCACGGCCGCCCGCGAGCGGGCGGGGGAGGAGGTAGGGCGATGAGCGGTGGCGATCCCCGGGTCCAGAACCTGGCGAAGATCCTGGTCGGCTACTCGACCGCCGTGAAGGAGGGCGACGTCGTCGCGATCGATGGCGAGAGTGCCGCGGCACCGCTGCTGCTGGCGGTCTACGAGGAGGTGCTGCAGGCCGGCGGTCATCCGATGCTGAACGTGGCTCTAGAGGGGCAGATCGCCGCCTACTTCAAGCACGCGTCCGACAAGCAGCTGGAATGGATCTCGCCCTTCGCGGAGTGGATGGTCGACAACGCCGACGTGCGGATCGCGATCGGCGCCAGCACCAACACGCGGGAGCTCTCCGGGGTCCCTCCGGAGCGCCAGACGCTGCGGCAGTCGGCGACCGGAGACCTGATGACGCGGGCGATGAAGCGCGCCGCCGAGGGCGATTTCCGCTGGTGCTACACGCTCTTCCCTACCAGCGCCTACGCCTCGGAGGCGGAGATGAGCCTGGCCGACTACGAAGACTTTTATTACGGAGCCTGCCTGGCGACCGACCCCGAGCCGCTGACCGCCTGGAAGCGCGCTTCGGAGGAGACGACGCGGCTTGCCGAGTGGATCGAGGGGCACGAGGAGGTGCGGGTGACGGCGCCGGGGACCGACATCAAGCTCGGGATCGCCGGCCGCAAGTTCATCCCCTGCGTCGGCGACAACAACATGCCCGACGGCGAGTTTTTCACCGGCCCGGTCGAGGACTCGGTCGAGGGAGAAGTCAGCTTCCACCTGCCGGCGGTGATCGGCGGCCGCGAGGTCTCCGGCGTGCGCCTGCGTTTCGAGTCCGGCCGGGTCGTCGACGCCTCGGCCGACCGCGGCGAGGAGTACCTGCTGAAGCTGCTCGACACCGATGAGGGCGCACGCACCCTCGGCGAGCTCGGGATCGGCACCAACTATGGAATCGGCAAAGGGACCCGCGAGGTCCTGCTCGACGAGAAGATCGGCGGCACCGTCCACATGGCGGTCGGCGGCAGCTATCCGGAGTCAGGCGGCGAGAACGAGTCCGCCGTCCACACCGACCTCGTCTGCGACCTCCGGCTCGGCGGCAAGCTCGAAGTCGACGGCGAGGTCATGCAGGAAGACGGCAAATTCGTCGTCTGACGCGTCAGGACCAAGCAGTTCAAGGACGACTGAGGGAGTGTGCTCTGCACATGACCGAGGGAGGAACACCGAAATGCGCCGGTCATGGCGCGTCAGGGCGTCTAGTGGCTACTGATCGGGCAGGGGAGAGCCCGCGAGGAGGAAGAACCAAAGGGTCAGGGCCAGCGCGGCGAGCATCACCGACGCCATCAGGACCGCCTCGACGACGGTCACCGAGTTCTGCATCGGCGCCGTGTCGCGCATGCTTTTCAGCCAGGTCGGGCGGATCGGGCCGATCCGGTTGGTGCCGGTGATGCGGATGTAGAGGTTGTTGAGGCGGCCGATCAGCCAGGCGACGACGAGGATCGAGACGACGATGCCGACGGCTACCACCGCGTAGGGGCCGCCGCTTGGGAACTGGGTCTCGGAGAGCTTGGAGGCGATGTAGACCCAGCTCAGGGGGATCGCGGTCCAGAGCGAGAACGCCGCCAGCAGCATCGCGACGAAGACGAGCGCCGCAGCCAGGCCACGGCCCGCTCCCTGGGTTATCTCTTTCGTGACCATCTGGCGACTTCATAGAATGCCAGGCGATGTCCGGACACTCCAAGTGGCACTCGATCAAACACAAGAAGGGCGCTGCCGACGCCAAACGCGGCAAGCTCTTCAGCAAGCTGGCGCGCGCGATCACCGTTGCCGCCCGTGATGGCGGCGGTGACCCCGGCGGCAACCCGACCCTGGCGACGGCGGTGCAGAAAGCCAAAGAAGCCTCGATGCCGAAGGACAAAATCCAGAAGGCGATCGACGTCGGCACCGGCGCCGGCTCTGACGGCGCCGCGATCGAAAGGATCGTCTACGAGGGCTATGGCCCGGCCGGCGTCGCGGTCCTGGTCGAGGCGCTGACCGACAACCGTAACCGCGCCAGCGCCGAGATCCGCCACGCCTTCTCCAAGCACGGCGGCAATCTCGGGGAGCCGGGCTCGGTCGCCTGGATCTTCGAGAAAAAGGGGGCGATCGTCGTCGACGGGAATCGCTACGGCGAGGACGACCTGATCGGCGCGATCGACGCCGGCGCCGAGGACGTGCGCGAGGACGAGGACAAGCTGCGGGTCATCTGTGAGCCCACCGACCTCACCGCGGTGCGTGAAGCCCTCGAGGGCGAAGGGATCGCGGTCGAGTCGGCCGGCCTGGCGACTGAGCCGAAAAGCAGCGTCGAGCTCAAAGGGCACGACGCCGAACGGGTGCTGAAGCTGCTCGAGGCGCTTGACGACCAGGACGACGTCGACGAGGTCTACGCGAATTTCGACATCCCTGCCGACGTCCTGGAGAAGCTCGCCGCCTAGAAGGCATCCGACGCGCTTCCGAGAATCAGTCCCCATGCAAGTTGTGATGGGAATCGATCCGGGGGCGGCAAATCTCGGTTTCGGCATCGTCCGCGTCGAGGGGAACCACATGGTCGCCCTCGACGGCGGGGTGGTGGAAACCACCCCCGACCAGCCGATGGAGCGGCGGCTGGAGCGGATCCACCGCGCCCTGGCGGAGCTGCTCGCCTGGCACGAGCCGAAGGCGATGGCAATCGAGGACGTCTACTTCGGCAAGAACGTGCGCTCGGCGATGGCCGTCGGCCAGGCAAGCGGCGTGGCGATGCTGGCCGCCGCCGAGCGCGGGGTCGGCTGCTTCACCTACACGCCGCAGGCGATCAAGATGGCGGTCTGCGGCTCCGGCGCCGCCGACAAGCGTCAGGTCCAGCGGATGGTGGGAACCCTCCTCGGGCTGCCGGAGCCGCCGGATCCCGATCACGCCGCCGACGCGCTGGCGGTGGCGATCTGCCACGGCAACGGCAGCGGACACCGCGGTGCGGTCGCCGTGGCCGGCGAAGCCGATGCCGTGCCAGGGGAGCGGATCGCCGGATGATCGCTGCCGTCCGCGGTGAGGTGATGGTGCGGCGTCCCGACCACGTCGTCATCGACGCCGGTGGCGTCGGCTACCGGCTCGCGGTCTCCTCGGAGACCCTGAAGGCCGTGCCCGCGACCGGTCGCGACGCCTTCCTCCACGCCGAGCTGATCTCCCGCGACGACTCGCTTGCCCTTTACGGCTTTTCCTCCGAGGAGGAGCGGGACCTCTTCCGGCTGCTGATCACCGTCAGCGGGGTCGGCCCGAAGGTGGCGATCGCGACCCTCTCCGGCGGCAGCGCCCGCGACCTGCTGCGGGCGATCGCGGCCGGCGACGCCAAACGGTTCCAGGCCGTGCCGGGCATCGGCAAGCGCACCTCGGAGCGGATCATCGTCGAGTTGCGCGAGAAGGTGGCCGGAGCGCTGGAGGAAGAGGTGGCCCTCGGTGTGGCGGAGGGGCACGACCCGCGCACGCTTGCTCGCGACGGCCTCGTCAACCTCGGCTACGCGCCGCCGGAAGCCGAGCAGTTGCTGGACGGCGTCGAGGGCACCGGGCCCGAGGATCTGGTCGCGGCAGCCTTGCGCAAGGCCGCGGCGGCGAGGAACGCGGCATGAGCGGTCCACCCGACATCGGCGGCAACCGGATCCGCACCCCCGGTGTCGAGAGCGAGCCGGTCCCGGTCGACGCCGAGGTCAGGGTCCACGATGCCCGCGCCAAGGCGCCGGACGAGGACCTCGACCGCTCGCTGCGCCCGCCGACCCTGACCGACTTCGTCAACCAGGCGCAGGTGACCGACCAGCTGGCGATCTTCATCGAGGCGGCGAAGCGACGGGGGGAGCCGCTGGATCACGTCCTCCTCGCCGGCCCGCCAGGCCTGGGCAAGACTTCGCTCGCGCACATCGTCGCGGCCGAGATGGGGGTGCCGATGGTTCAGACGGCGGGTCCGGCCCTTGAGCGCAAGGCCGACGTCGCCTCCTTCCTTACCGCCCTGGAGCCGGGCAGCGTCTTCTTCATCGACGAGATCCACCGTCTCGGCCGGGCGGTCGAGGAGACGCTGTATCCGGCGATGGAGGACGGCGAGCTGCCCGTGGTGCTGGGACAGGGGGCCGGGGCGCGGACGGTGACCCTGCCGCTGCCGCCGTTCACGCTGGTCGGCGCCACCACCCGGTCGGGGCTCCTGACGACGCCGCTTCGCGACCGCTTCGGCGTCTCCCACCGTCTCGAGTACTACGCCACCGAGCACCTGGCGCTGATCGTCGAGCGCTCGGCCGGGATCCTCGGCGTCGAGATCGACGCCGTCGGCGCCGAGACGATCGCCTCGCGCTCGCGCGGCACGCCGCGCGTCGCCAACCGGCTGCTGAAGAGGGTGCGCGACTTTGCCCAGGTGAAGGGGAGCGGGCGGATCGGGGGCGACGCCGCCGCCGACGCCCTGGAGATGCTCGAGGTCGACGCCGGCGGTCTCGACCGCAGCGACCGCGCTCTGCTGGAGACGATCGCGACCAAATTCGCCGGCGGCCCCGTCGGCCTCTCCACCCTGGCGGTCGCGATCGGCGAGGAGCAGGACACGATCGAGGACGTGCTTGAGCCTTATCTCCTCCAGCAGGGCTTGCTGAAGCGGACCCCGCGAGGGAGGGTCCTGACCCGGCGGGCCTACGACCATCTCGGGCTCCCCACGCCCGAAGGCGCAGCCAGCCTCTTCTGAGCCGGGCCAGCTAGCCTGTCGAGCATGCCGTTTTTCATCTGTCCGAATTGCGGGCACCGGGAGGTGAGCGGGGAGCGGACCGCGGGGTTCAGCACCCGCCCGAAGGGCTGCTCCAAATGCGGCTTCGGCTTTGTCTTCGAATTACTCGACGATTATTATCCGGCTCCCAATGCGGCCTTTTTCGTCTGTGACAAGCAGGAACGCGTGATCGACGCCGGCAAAGGCAGCTTCGAGCTGACCGGGCTCACCGACGAGGACGTGATCGGTCGCCCGGTGCGGGAGGTCCTGGGGCTCGACTGGATCGACGCGGGCGACGGTGGCGAAGTGGCCGACACCGACGGCGACGGCGTCAGCGACCCGATCGAGACCTCGCTGGAGTGGGGAGTCCGCTCGCTCGGCAAGCGGGTCTCGGTGAACGCGGAGGGCGATCTGCCGGCAAAAGCGGTTGCCGACGTGTTCCCGGCCTACGACGACGACGGCGGCCTCCTCCTCGTCCTCACCCCGGAGGGCTGAGCGGATGGGAACGCGGCGCAGCCACCTTCTCGTCCTGCTCCTGGTGCTGGGGCTGGTGATCGTCTCCGCGCTCGTCATCGCCGGCAAGGAAACGAAGCTGGGACTCGACCTCCAGGGCGGGCTCGAGCTCGTCTACCAGGGCCAGCCCACCGAAGCCGGGGCCGAAGTCAGCGGCGAAGACATCGAAGACTCGATCTCGATCATCGAACAGCGGATCAACAAGCTCGGGGTCTCCGAGCCCGAGGTCGCACGGCTCGGCGTCGACCAGATCACCGTCAGCCTGCCCGGCGTCACCGACGCGAACCGCGCCGCCGAGCAGGTCGGCACCACCGCCCAGCTCTACTACTACGACTGGGAGCCGAATCTGCTCGACCAGGAGAAGCTGATCGGCGGTACCCCTGGTGCCGAACCTCCTAAAAATGTACTCAAAGAATCGGAAAAACGGTGGGAAGCGGCCGGGCGCAACGTCCACAAAAAAGAAGTGCAGAGGCTGATCTACGCAGGCGCCTACCCGACCGCCTACGACGCGGTCAAGCTCGCCTCCGAACAGAAGCCGGATAAAGACTGTCAGGACTGCTCGGTCGCCAGACCCCGCTACTACCTCTTCGACAAGAACGAACCGGGCGAAGCGATCGCCGGCCCGGAGCTGGCGAAAAAAGACCTCTACGTCAGCCCGACCGGCGAAAAACGCTCAAAAGACGGCATCGTCCTCGAAGTGCCGCCCGGGACCGTGGTCGTCTCCGAACTGCCGGTCGACGAAGCAGGGCAGGTGATCGAAGACGGGGAACCGGGCTGGTTCGCGCTGAAAGACGAACCCGCCCTCAGCGGTGACGAAATCACCAACCCCGAACAGACCTACGACCAGAACAACCTGCCGGTCGTCAGCTTCGAATTCACCGACAGCGGCCGCGAGGCCTTCCAGGAAGTCACCCGCCAGATCGCCCAGCGCGGCAAGGCCCGCACGATCGGCTCGGTCCCCCCCGAAGAAGTCGAAGCCCTTTCCGGCCATTTCGCCGTCGTTCTGGACAACGAAGTCAAAACCCGGCCGATCATCAACTTCGAAGAAAACCCCGACGGGATCGACGGCCGTACCGGGGCGCAGATCGGCGGCGGCTTCAGCGGCGTCGACGAGGCCCAGGAACTGGCGACGACGCTGCAGATCGGCGCCCTGCCGATCAACCTCAAGCTGATCAGCCAGACCCAGGTCTCGGCGACCCTCGGCAGCGAAGCCCTCGACCAGGGCGTCAAAGCCGGCGTCGTCGGGCTGGCCCTGGTGATCATCTTCCTGCTCCTCTACTACCGCTTCCTCGGCCTCGTCGCCTCGATCGCCCTCGGCGCGTACGCGGTGATCTTCTTCGCCCTGATCGACCTGATCCCGATCACCCTCACCCTGCCGGGGATCGCGGGTCTGGTGCTGACGATCGGCGTCGCCGCCGACTCCAACATCGTCATCTTCGAGCGAATAAAGGAGGAGGTGCGGGCAGGGCGCTCGATGTCGAGCGCGATCGCCGCCGGCTACAAACGCGGGATCAGCACGATCATCGACGCCAACGTCGTCACCCTGCTGACCGCCTTCATCCTCTTCGTCCTCGCGACCGCCGGGGTCAAGGGCTTCGCCTTCACCCTCGGGGTCGGCACGATCGTCTCGCTGCTGACCGCCGTCGTCTTCACCCAGGCCCTGCTCGGCAGCATGAGCCGCTCGCGGCTGCTGCGCTCGCCCAGCTTCCTCGGTGCCGCCGGCGAAGGCAAACGCTGGCACTTCGACTTCATGGGCGCGAGCCGCTGGTTCTTCTCGATCTCGGGTGTGATCCTGATCATCGGGGGCCTTGCCCTGGCGACGAAGCAGCTCAACTTCGGCATCGACTTCGAGTCGGGGACGCGGATCACCGTCGCGGTCGAAGGCAAGACCGACGAGGAAGGCGTGCGGCAGGCGCTGGAGGAAGCCGGGATCAAGGGCGAGGAGATCCAGGCCGTCAGCGACAAGAGCTTCCCCGGCAAAGACGTCTTCCAGATACAGTCCCATCAGCTCGAGCCGAGCCAGGTGCGGGAGGCGGAAACGGCGCTCGGCTCCGAATTCGGGATCGTCGAAAACGGGTTCGACAGCACCAGCGTCGGGCCGACCTTCGGCCAGCAGGTGGCCGACAGCGCGCTGAAGGCCCTGATCTTCTCGCTACTGGTGATCGCCGGGTACGTGGCCCTGCGGTTCGACCCGAAGTTCGCCATTCCGGTCCTGATCGCGATCTTCCACGACATCCTCATCACCGCGGGCGTGTACTCGCTGACCGGAAAAGAGGTGAGCAGCGGGACGGTCGCCGCCTTCCTGACGATCTTGGGTTACTCGATCTACGACACGATCATCGTCTTCGACCGGATCCGCGAGAACGTGCCGCGGATGCCCCGCGCCGCCTTCTCCCAGATCGTCAACCGCTCGATGAGCGAGGTCCTGACCCGCTCGCTGGCGACCAGCTTCTCGACCCTGCTGGGGGTTACCTCGCTACTCGTCTTCGGCGGCGCCACCCTGCAGGACTTCGCCTTCGCGATGCTGGTCGGGATCGCCTCTGGGACCTACTCCTCGATCTTCATCGCCTCGCCGGTACTGACCGCCTGGAAGGAACGTGAGCCCGGCTTCGTGCGCCGCCGCCTGCGGATCGCCGAAGCCGAGGGCGGAAAGGTCCCGGCTTACGCAGACGAGATCGAGATGGCGAAGCTGGGTCGCGACGAAGAGCGCGAAGGTGAAGCCGCCCCCGAGGTGGAAGCACCCGCGGCTGAAGTCGCTCCCAGCTCGGTCGCTACGGTCGAGCGCGAGGACGACTCCGGCAACGGCGCCGGCTCGCGGGACAACGGCGACACCGAGGCCGCCGCGAGCGCTTCGGCCGAGCGGCGGCAGCGCAACGCCGAGCGCCGCGCCCGCCGTCAGGCCCGCCGCAAGCATGGAAGGAGCCGCTGAGGATGGCCCTGCTCGTCTTTTTCATGATGGGCATCGCCCTCTGGCACTTCACGGTATTCATCCCTGACCGCTTCTGGCAGGGCATCGTCGGGGCGTTCCTGGGGGCCGTCTTGGGCTCGATCGTCTTCGGGATGATCGTCCAGGAGGTCAGCGGCAAAAGCCTCAGCGACACCGACCTCTCGACGGCGCTGATCGCGATCCCCGGGACGCTGATCGGACTCGCGATCGTCTACGCGATCGGCGTCCGCTCCGAAGAGCGGTTGGGCTGAATCCCTGCAGTTTCGGCCAGTTCGGCCCGATTTTTCTGTCCGAAGCTGAGAGCAGCCTGGAAGGGTGCCTCAGACCGCCGCTTCATTTATCGCCGAGCCGTACGAGTACGCAGAGGCGCGCGCCCTCGCCGACGAGCTCGAAGTCAGCGAACCGGTTGCCGTGACGCTGGTGCGACGCGGCTACCGGACGCCGGAGCAGGCACGGGCGTTCCTGGCCGCGGACGAGTCGCACCCGCCGGAGGCCTTCCAGTCGATGGGCGAGGTGGTGCAGCGGGTTCGGGCCGCGATCGCGGCAGGCCGGCGGGTCACCGTTCACGGCGACTTCGACGTCGACGGCGTTTGCGCGACGGCGCTGATGATCTCGACCCTGCGCGAGCTAGGGGCCGAGTGCGACTGGTTCATCCCCAACCGGATCGAGGACGGCTACGGGCTCTCGGCCGAGAACGTACGGCGCCTGGCGGAGCGGGGAACGGGGCTGCTGCTGACGGTGGACTGCGGGATCACCTCAGCTGCCGAGGTAGCGCTGGCGCGGGAGCTGGGGATGGAGGTGGTGGTCACGGATCACCATCAACGCTCCGAGGCGCTTCCCGACTGCCCGATCCTTCACCCGGAAGTCAGTGGATATCCCTTCGCGTCGCTTTGTGGAACCGCAGTGGCCTGGAAGCTGAGCTGTGCTCTCCGCGAGGAGGCGGGATCAGCAGGACCCACCAGCAATGTAGGTCCTGCTGATCCCGCCTCCGATCTCGACCTGGTGGCGCTGGCGACGGTGGCCGATGTGGTTCCCCTCGTCGGTGAGAACAGGATGCTGGTGAGAAAAGGGCTCGCCGAGATCAGGCGTGGTCAGCGTTTGGGGATGCGAGCCCTGATGGCGGCCGCCAAATGCGAGCCGGAGCGGCTGGACGAGGGGGACCTCGCGTTTCGTCTGGCACCGCGCATCAATGCGGCGGGCCGCCTTTACAGGGCGGACGCCGGGGTCGAGCTGTTTCTGACCGAGGACGAGAAGCGGGCTGAGTCGATCGCGATCGAGCTGAGCAAGGCGAACTCGGAACGGCGGGCGACCGAGCGAGAGGTCGATGCGGCGGCGGAGTCGGTGCGGCGGGAGCTGCCGGAGGAATTGAAGGAGGCGCGCGGGTATGTGGTTGCCGGCGAGGACTGGCACCCGGGCGTGGTCGGGATCGTCGCCTCGCGGATGGTCGAGCGGCACCACCGGCCGGTGGTCGTGATCTCTTTCGACCAAGAGGGGAACGGGCGCGGATCGGGCCGCAGCATCCCGGGGTTCGACCTTCTCGCCGCGCTGCAGGCCTGCGCCGAGCACCTGGACGGCTTCGGCGGCCACCGGGCCGCGGCCGGGCTGCAGATCAGAGCCGAGAATCTGGAAGCGTTCCAGGCGGCCTTCGCCGCTCACGCGAACGAGGTCCTCAGTCCGGAGGATCTGCGACGGACCGAAAAGGTCGACGCGATCGTCGGTGGGGTGGGCCTGGGGCTCGAGCTGGCGGAAGAGCTGAAGCAGCTGGCTCCGTTCGGGATGGGTAATCCCGGGGTCCGCCTGCTGGTCCCCTCGGCGCGGGTCAGCGACGTGCGGACGATGGGGGAGGGCAAGCACGCCCGCTTCAGCCTTCACAGCGGTGCCCACCGCGCTCTCGGGGTCGCCTTCGGCCGCTCCAGCCTCGGCGTCGAGGACGAGGACGTTCTCGACGCCAGCGTACGTCTCGAGCTCAACCACTGGAACGGCTCGGTCGAGCCGCGGGTAGTCCTGCGCGAGCTCCACCCGCTGGAGGAGCCGGAGGCGAGCGGTCCCGAGGCCGAGACGCCCGTGCTGCCCCACGCCTGCACCTGCGACGAAACCGCCTGGTGGTCTCGCTTCGAAACCGAGTTATCGACGGACCCAACCGGCGAGTCCGCGGGAGAGTCCGATTGGCGGACACTGACGCGGACTCACCAAGGGGCGCGGCGGTTGGTGGGGGGAAATTCGCCGGCGACGGTGGTGGTGGCGGAGCTGGTTTCAAGTGGGGCGGGGGTTCTGGCGGTCTGCGCTGATGCTTCGCGGCGGGCGGCGCTGGCGAACGGGGCCACGGGACTGGCTCGTTTCAACGGCGGCGCGGCGCTGATCGCCTGCCACCGCTGCGGCGATGAGGAGATCGCCCAGCTCGTGAGCCGGGCGCCTTCAGGGCTGGCGCTCACCGACTACGCAGCATTGGAGCGGCGGCCGGAGCTGGCAGCAGCCTTCGAACACGTCGTCCTCGTCGACCCACCACGCAGTGAGGAGGACCAGACGCGGGCCGGCTCGCCGTGCGAGCAGGGCGGCTTCCTCCACGTCCCCTGGACCGAGGCGGAGCTGGAGTTCGCCGGCCAGGTTCTGGCCGAGCAGTGGGCGACGCGAGAGGGGGTGGCTGCCACCTACCGGGCGCTGCGGCAGACGGGCGACGCCCGCGGCAAGCGCCTGCGGGAGGCGCTTGCCGGGGCGGGCAATCATCCGCTCTGCCCGGAGGCCTGCGCCCGCCGTTTCCGGGTCCTGCGGGAGCTGGGGCTGCTGCAGGGATCGCCGCAGGGCGGCGCAGGGGTGGTCCGGGTCGTATCCTCCGTGAGGACGGATCTGCAGCGTTCAGCTGCTTTCCGTGCCTACAGCGACCAGCTTTCGGAGGCTCAGCGATTTCTCGTAAGACCCAAACTGCCGTAGAGCACGAGGAGCTCCTCGCCGATCTCTTCGCGGTGATCGAGGAGTTCGACTCGGCTGCGACCGCACCGGGCAACGGCAACGGCGCCTCGGGTGGAGGCACCGCGGTGGCGGTGGCGGCGATCGACCGGGCCAGGGTCGAGCGGGCCTTTGACTTTGCCTGCGAGCGGCATGCCGACCAGCGGCGCTACTCCGGCGACGAGTTCATCACCCACCCGGTCGGGGTGGCCCAGATCTGCGCCGGAATGCGGCTCGACACCGAGACGCTCTGCGCCGCGCTCCTCCACGACACGGTCGAGGACACGACCGCGAGCCTGGAAGAAATCCGGGCCGAGTTCGGCGAGGAGGTCGCCCAGCTGGTCGACGGGGTGACCAAGCTGACCGGGATCACCTTCGAGAGCCGCGACGAGCGCCAGGCGGAGAACTACCGGAAGATGATGGTGGCGATGGCCACCGACGTCAGGGTGATCCTGATCAAGCTGGCCGACCGTCTCCACAACATGCGCACCCTCGGCGCCCTGCCGAAGCAGAAACAGACGCTGAAGTCGCACGAGACGCTGGAGATCTACGCGCCGCTGGCCCACCGGCTCGGAATCCACGCGATCAAATGGGAGCTCGAGGACCTCGCCTTCGCGACCCTGCACCCGCGCAAGTACAAAGAAATCAAGCAGCTGGTCGCCCAGCAGCGCGACGAGCGCGAAAACTTCGTCTCCGAGGCCGGCGAGTTCCTCGGCCGGGAGCTGGAGCAGGTCGGGATCGAGGCCGAGATTTCAGGTCGCGCCAAGCACTTCTACTCGATCTACACGAAGATGGCGAAGAAAGGCCGCGAGTTCAACGAGATCTTCGACCTGACGGCGATGCGGGTGATCGTCCACTCGGTCAAAGACTGCTACGGCGCGATCGGCGTCATCCACTCGCTCTGGAAGCCCCTGCCCGGGCGCTTCAAGGACTGGATCGCGATGCCGAAAGCGAACATGTACCAGGCGCTTCACACGACGGTGATCGGGCCCGAGGGCAAACCGCTGGAGATCCAGATCCGGACCGAGGAGATGCACAAGCTCGCCGAGTACGGGATCGCCGCCCACGTCGCCTACAAAGAGGGCACCAAGGGAGATCCCGAGCGGGAGAAGATGACCTGGCTGCGGCAGCTGGTCGAGGCCGAGGGCGAACAGGACCCGACCGAGTTCCTCGAATCGCTCAAGGTCGACCTTTTCGAGGACGAGGTCTTCGTCTTCACCCCGAAGGGGGAAGTGAAGAACCTCTCGGCCGGCTCGACCCCCCTCGACTTCGCGTACGCCGTCCACACCGACGTCGGCCACAGCTGCGTCGGGGCCAAGGTCAACGGTTCGATCGTGCCGCTGCACTACCAGCTGCGCTCCGGAGACATCGTCGAGGTGCTGACCGCGAAGCAGAAGCGCGGCCCCTCGCTCGACTGGCTGAAACTGGTGCGGACCAACCGCGCCCGCAACAAGATCCGCTCCTGGTTCAAAGAGGAGCGGCGCGAGGACGCCGAGCGCGACGGGCGCGAGAAGCTCGAGGAAGCGCTGCGGACGCGCGGGATCCCGATGCAGAAGGTCTCCGGCTCGGCCCTGCTGGCGGACGTGATCCGCGAGATGGGCTTCCGCAAGGGCACCGATTTCTACATCGCGCTCGGGCAGGGCAAAATCTCGGCCAAGACCGCCGCAAACAAGCTGATGCAGCGGCTGAAAGCGGGGGAGGGGGTCGAGGAGGAGGCGGCCGGCGCGCCGCTCGGGCGCGAGGACAAGGCCCGCCGCACCAAGGAGGCCTCCAACTACGGGATCATCGTCAAGGGCGCTGACAATGTCGCCGTGCGGCTGGCCAAGTGCTGCCGTCCGGTCCCCGGCGACGAGATCGCCGGTTACGTCTCCCTCGGCCGCGGGATCACCATCCACCGCACCGACTGCAAGAACGTCAAGGCGCTGAAACGGGCCCCGGAGCGCTTCGTCGAGGTGCGATGGGAGGGCGAAAACGAGGCCTCCTACCGCGTCGAGCTGCAGATCGACGCCTATGACCGGACCCGCCTGCTCGAGGATCTCTCGCGGACCTTCTCGGAGGCGGGGATCAACATCATCGGCGCCTCCTGCACGACCAATCACCCGATGGTGAAAAACCGGTTCGTGGTCGAGGTGGGGGATACGGAGCAGCTCAAGCACTGCATCGGCCGATTGCGGAATGTCGACTCGGTATTCGACGCTTATCGAGTGACTCCGGCCGCCTAGGGGGGGTCGGGGGGTCCCCCTCCGGACACATCTCGCTATGGCTCGATGTTGAGTGTCCTGAGGGGGACCCCCCGACCCCCCCGACGTAACATGAGCCGATGGCATTGACGGTGGCGGTCACGGGGCCAACTGGCGAGATTGGGAAGTCCTTGATGGCCGAGTTGGAGCGGCGTCCTGAGGTGGGGAGTGTTTTGGGGATGGCGCGGCGCCCGTTCGATCCAGCCGAGGAGGGCTGGGAGAAGGTCTCCTACCGGCGCGGCGACATCCTCGACCGCGGCACCCTGGCGGCGCTCTTCGACGGAGCCGACGTCGCCGTCCACCTCGCCTTCGCGATCTTCGGCAGCCGCGAGGAGACGCGCAAGGTCAACCTGCAGGGGACCCGCAACGTCTTCGAAGCGGCGATCCGGGCCGGCGTCAAGCGGCTCGTCTACGCCTCCTCGGTCGCCGCCTACGGCTTCCACGCCGAGAACCCGCAGCCGCTGGGCGAGGACGTTCCCGCTCGCGGGTCGGAGAGCTTCTACTACTCCGCCCAGAAGGCGGAGCTGGAGGAGCTGCTCGACGACCTGCTCGAGGGCAGCGAGGTCGAGCCCTACGTCTTCCGGCCCTGCATCGTCGCCGGCCCGCGGGCGACGATGCTGGTCGAGCAGACGGTAGAGGCGGTGCGCGTCGGCGACCCCGTGCCGCTGCTGCGCAAGGGCGTCGAAAAGCTGCCCCTGGTGACGCCGGTCCTACCCGACCCAGGCGTCCCCTTCCAGCTCGTCCACCACGACGACGTCGCCCGGGCGATGGCGGCGGCGATCTGCGGTGAGGGCCCGCCCGGCGCCTACAACCTCGCCGGGGAGGGCGAGGTCCGCGTCCGCGACATCGCCCGGGCGCTGGGGTGGCGCTGGATTCCGGTCCCGCGCCCGGCGGTCAGCGTCGGCACCGCCGCCGCACGCCGCCTCGCCTTCGCCTCGGCGAAGCTGGAGTGGGCGATCGCCGCCGACACCCCGGTGCTGATGGACACCGCTAAGGCCCGCCGCGGCCTCGGGTGGAAACCCCGTCACTCCGCCCAGGAGACGCTGGCTGAAACGGTCGAGGGCGCCCGCGAGAAGGGGTTGCTTGACTAAGCGACGATAGTGAGAGCGCTTGGGGCAACCCGCAGCTCGATCCGGTCGCGCTCGCCGATGTAGTCGCCGTCGACCTGGAGGGGAAAGGGGCGGACGCTGCCGTCCTTGGCGAGCGAGGCGGTCTCGATCACGGCGTGGATGACGTCGTCGAAGTGGGCCACCTGCTTGTGGCGCGCGGCGGGTCTGGCTTCGCTGAAGAGGCGGGTGATCAGGGTCGGCATGTCGCGCTGCGCCGCCCGCCTCAGGACCGCGATCGAGAGGGTGCCGTCGTCGATTGCGATGCCCTCGCAGACCCGGATCGGGTGGGTGGTGAAGTAGGTGAAGGGATCCGAGTTCTGGACGATCGTGGTGATCCCCTCGACCGGCTCGGCGCCGTCGACCGTCGTCCGCACCCGCACGGGGTTGAGGAGGTACTTACGGTAGAAGCTGGAGATCCCGGCCCAGCTGTAGTAGTAGGGCCCGGCGTTCCCCTTCAGGGTTGGGTTGCGGTCGACCCGCTTGACGACGCTGGCGTCGATCCCGACCCCGCAGGAGAAGACGAAGTAGCGGTCGTCGACCATCCCCAGGTCGATCTTGCGCGGCTGCCAGTCGTCAGCGAGCGTCAGCAGGTGCTCGGTCGCGTCGACGACGTCGTTCGGCATCCCCAGCGTCCGGCAGACGACGTTGGTCGAGCCGCCCGGCAGGATGGCCACCGGCAGGTCGGACCCGGCGAGACCATTGGCGACCTCGTTCAGCGTCCCGTCACCGCCGAAGGCAACGACCACGTCATAGCCTCCGTCCCGCGCCTCCCGCCCGATCTCAGTTGCGTGGTTCTGCGCCTGCGTCGACACCGCTTCGACGTCGAAGCGGCCCTGCAGCGCGTAGACCACGAGGTTTTTCAGCCGGTCCGACACCGTCGTCGCGTACGGGTTGACGATCAGCAGCATCCGCTTCTTGTGCGGCTTGCGGCGGCGGAGGGAGCGAAGCTGCGCGGACACGGACGGTGCAGCCTAATGCCGGGGCGCTTCGCCTAGGCTGCCGCCGATGGTCGACCGACGCGAGCTGGGCGCGATCTTCCTCGGCGGTGCACTTGGGGCGTTGCTCCGGACGTGCTTGGCGGAAGTCCTTCCGGCCGGGGGCCCCGAATGGCCATGGGCGACCTTCGCGGTCAACGTCGCCGGCGCCGCGCTGCTCGGCTACTGGTTCACGACCCTCTCGCACACGAGCTACCGCCGCCCGCTGCTGACGACGGGGTTCTGCGGGGCGCTGACCACGTTCTCGACGGTGCAGGTGGAGCTGGTGGAAATGCTCGACGCAGGCCGGGTTGGGCTGGCGGTCGTGTACGTCGTCCTCAGCGTTGCCGCCGGTCTGGCGGGGGCGCAGGCGGGAACGGTTGCCGGGCGCAGCACGAGGGCGGCGTGAGCTGGACCGTCTGGATCGGCGTCGCGCTGCTCGGCGGCTGCGGAGCCCTCGCCCGCTTCGGGCTGACGCTGCTGATTGCAGACCGCCTCCATCCGCACCTGCCGCTCGGCACGCTTGCCGTCAACCTCAGCGGAGCCTTCCTGCTCGGGCTGCTCGTCGGGGCCTCGGTTGGGGGCAACCCACGGCTGCTGCTCGGAGCGGGGGCGCTCGGCTCCTACACCACCTTCTCGACCTGGATGGTGGAGACGCAGCGGATCGAGGAGGCGGGAATGCGGCGGATCGCGGTGACGAACATCCTGCTCAGCATCGTTTTGGGTCTCGCCGCGGCCGCGCTGGGCCACGCGCTAGGGACGCGGCTTTAGCTAAGCCGCTTCGTAGCGGATCACGGCTCCGTCCTCGACTTCGCGCACGCGGCCCTCGTTGACGAGGAGGTCGGCATGGCCGATCACCTCCGAGAGGGTGAGGAAGGCCTGGGTGACGGCGACGTTGCCCCACAGCGCCTGGGCGAGCTCGTAGGCGTTTCGCGGGCGCTCGGCGATCAGGCGGTGGATCTTCTCCTTGCGACGGTCGTAGCCGGCGAAGCGGGATTCGATCAGCTCGGCGTGGTCGGTAATCGGCTCGCCGTGGCCAGGGAGGACGATCTCGGCCGGCATCTCGCGCGTCTTGCGCAGCGACTCCATGTAGGTGACGAGCGCCTGCGGGCGCTCGCTCGAGCCGTCGAGCGGACGGGCGAGCAGCGGGTTGGAGGAGATCTTCGGCAGCAGGTGGTCGGCGGCGAGGAGGATCTTCCGCTCCTCGTCCCAGAAGACCGTGTCGGAGGGGCTGTGGCCGGGACGATGGAGGACTTCGAGTCGCCGGTCGCCCAGCTCCAGGACGCCGCCGTCCTCTAGGGCCTGCGTCACCGCGACGTGGGAGCCCCAGCCGCGGAAGCTGCGGGAGACGCTTCGCAAGGCCACCGTCACGTCCTCGGGGATGCCGTTGCGCAGCATCACCTCGACCGCGAACTCGTCCTCCAGCTCGGCGTCCTCCTCGAAGGACCCTAGTCGCCGCGCCGCCGCCCCCAGCGCTGCCACCTCGGCACCGGAGTGCTCGACGAGGATCTCGACCAGGCCGAGGTGGTCGATGTGCTGGTGGGTGACGACGATCAGCTCGAGGTCCGCGAGGGCGTGACCGCGCTCGGCAAGCCGCGCGGTCAGCTCGTCGAGTGCTTTGCCGGAATTCGGCCCGGTGTCGACGAGCGTCAGCGGCTCGTCCTCGATCAGGTAGCAGTTGACCCGCCCGACCGCGAACGGCGTCGGGATCGCGAAGCGGTGAATGCCGGCCAGCGCTGAGCGCTCGAGCGCCTGCTCCGGCGTCGCAGTCACGCCCGGATCAGGCCCAGGACCTCGTCGCGCCGGCGCTCCATGTCCTCGCGCGAGACCAGCGACTCGAGGTTCAGCCGCAGCAGCGGCTCGGTGTTGGAGGGGCGAACGTTGAAGTGCCAGTCCTCGAAGTCGATCGAGACGCCGTCCAGATGGGTCACCTCGGCGCCCTGGCCGTAGCGCTCCTCGATCTCCCGCATCTTCGCCTCCTGGTCGCCGACCTCGGAGTTGATCTCGCCGGAGATGAAGTACCGCGAGCGGAACTCCTCCATCAGCTCAGCCAGGGTGCGGCCGTCGAGCGAGAGCAACTCCAGGACCAGTAGCGCCGGAATCGTCCCGGAGTCGGCGTTCCAGAAGTCGCGGAAGTAGTAGTGGCCGGAGACCTCACCGCCGAAGGCCGCCCCCTCCTCCCGCATCCGCGCCTTGAAGAAGGCGTGGCCGACGCGGGAGAGGTCGGAGCGACCGCCCTCGGCCGCGACCAGGTCCGGCACCGCGCGGCTCGAGCGCGGGTCGTAGAGGATCGTCGCGCCCGGGTTCTTCTGCAGGACCGAGCGCGCCAGCAGGGCGCAGATGAAGTCGCCGTCGCAGAAGCTGCCGTTGCCGTCGATGAAGAAGCAGCGGTCGGCGTCGCCGTCCCAGGCGATCCCGAGGTCGGCTCCGCTTGACTTCACCCGCTCGATGATCATCCGCCGGTTCTCCTCCAGCAACGGGTTCGGCTCGTGGTCGGGGAACTCGCCGTCCGGGACGAAGTACATCTCCTCCAGCTCCAGCGGCAGCTTCTCGAGGATCGGCCCGACCATCGGCCCCGCCATCCCGTTGCCGCCGTCGACCACGACCTTCATCGCCTTCACGTTGGAGGGGTCGATGAACGAGAGGGCGTGCGAGTGGTACTCGTCCCAGACGTCAACCTCCTCAGCCGAGCCGCCGCCCGGGGCCTCGCCCAGCCCTGCTTCGATCTCCGCCTTGACGTCGCCGATTCCCGCGTCGCCGGAGAGCGGCAGCGCCCCCTCGCGGACGAGCTTGACCCCGGTGTAGGCCTTGGGGTTGTGCGAGGCGGTGACCATCGCGCCACCATCGAGCTCGCGCGAGCCGACCAGGTGGTAGAGCATCTCGGTCGCCACCTGCCCGGCGTCGACCACGAACGCGCCCTCGGCGGCGAGCCCCTCGCGCACCGCGGCCGCCATCGCCGGCGCGGTCAGCCGCATGTCACGCCCGAGCCCGACCCGCAGCTCGCTCGTGTTTTTCCCGCGCAGCTTTCCCAGCACCCGGGCGAAGGCGCGGCCGATCGCCTTCGCGGTGGTCTCGTCCATCTCGGAGCCGTGCAGGCCGCGGATGTCGTAGGCCTTGAAGATCCCCGGCGGTGCCAGGGGGGACTGATCGCTCAAAACGCTCCTTTCAGCGCCTCGTAGCTCTGCTCGATCGACTGCGGCATAACTTTCGTGTCGGCGATCACCGGCATGAAGTTGTTGTCGCCGGCCCAGCGCGGGACGACGTGCATGTGGATGTGGTGCTCGACTCCGGCGCCGGCGACCCTGCCCTGATTGAACCCGACGTTGTAGCCGTGCGGCTCGTAGACCTGCTCGAGGCGGTCCATCGCCCGCCGCGCCAGCCCCATCATCTCCGCCAGCGTCTCCGCCGGGATCTCCTGCAGGCGACCGATGTGGTCGTACGGCGCCACCATCAGGTGCCCGTTCGTGTACGGGAAGAGGTTGAGGATCAGGAAGCAGCGCTCGCCGCGGTGGACGATCAGGTTCGCCTCGTCGTCCTCCGCCGCCGGCTTGGCGCAGAAGATGCACTCCTCCTCGATGTCCTTGGACGCGTCCTTCACGTAGGCGAGGCGCCATGGCGCCCAGATGCGGAAATTTGCCACGGGCGGCGCATCCTATGGAAGCGAGCGCACGTCGCTGCCGTAGGCGCTGCCAAAGGCGCTTTTCAAAGCCACTTGCGGCGGCGGAAGTAAGCAACCATCCCGACCAGGACGATCAGCATCACCGCCAGAACGGTGAAGAAGCCGGCCTCGTGGTGTTCGCTCGGGACCCAGGTGTTCATCCCCATCACGCTGGCGATCAGGGTCAGCGGCAGGATGATCACGCTGATCGCGGTCAGGACCCGGAGGATGTCGTTGAGGCGGTGGGAGATCAGCGCCTCGTTGGTCTCCTCGAGCGCGTTCGCGACCTCCTTGTAGTTCTCGAGCATGTCCCAGATCCGCTCGTGGGCGTCGACGATGTCGTCGAAGTAGATCTCGAGGTCGAGGTCGGAGGCGAGGTAGCGCTGCTTGACTTTCTCCAGTTCGCGCAGGACCGGCCGCTGCGGCCGCACGACTTTGCGGAAGTTGATGATCTCCTGCTTGACGTTGGAGATGTCGCGGACGACCTCCTCCGCCCGCTCTTCGAAGATCTGGTCCTCGAGCGCGTCGAGCTTGTTGCCGATCTTGCGCAGCATCGGAAAGCAGTAGTCGAAGCTGTCGTCGACGAGCCGGTAGAGCAGGTAGCCGGAGCCGCGCGAGAAGAGCTGTTCGCGCAGCTCCTCTTTGGCCCGGCAGCGCTCGAACAGGTACTCGATCGGCTGCAGCGGCATGTTCGGGATCGTCACCACGTAGTCGGGCCCGACGAAGACGTCGAGCTCGCCGGCGCCGAGCCGTCCCGCCTGAGGGTCGAAGACAGGCAGGTGGAGGACGATGAAGAGGTAGTCGTCATAGACGTCGATCTTCGGGCGCTGGTTGCGCGAGAGCACGTCCTCGAGGTCGAGGGCATGGAACTCGAAATGCTCCTCCAGCCAGCTCCGCTCCAGCGATCCCGGCCACTCGATGTTAACCCAGCGCAGGCCGTCGGAGTCGATCTGCTCGACGTTCGGCTTCTGCGGCTCAGGCGCAGCGGGCTGAGAGACGAGCTCGCCGCGCCGGCCGCGAGGCCGTCGCAGCCTCGGTTTCGGAAGGTTCGGCATCGGCCAGCCCCCTCGTGATGTCGTGCGGCAGAGTCATCGTGCCGCCTAGGTTAGTCGGGCCTGGAGAAATGCGTGGATTGCAGCGTGCAATGGTTGCGGCGCGTCACCCATTTGCTGTATCTTCGCCCGTACATAAGCGCCACATCTAGAGGGGTGGAGGGACTGGCCCATTGAAGCCCCGGCAACCATCTCGGACCGCAAGGACCGAGGCAGGTGCCAACTCCAGCAGGTTCCTGTTGATGAATTGGGAACCTGGAAGATGTGGGGGATGTCCGATCCGGACCTCGCCCCACAGATGGCGAGGTTTTTTCGTAAGTGGAAAGAGGATCGGATGTCAGTTGAGAGCCTGAAGTGCAAGGAGTGCGGGACCGCCTACGAGCTGGACGCCCGCTACGTCTGCGAAAACTGCTTCGGACCGCTGGAGGTCGCCTACGACTTCAGCGACCTCGATGCAGCGGAGGTGAAGCGGCGGATCCAGGCCGGGTCGCAAGGGATCTGGCGCTACCGCGACTTCCTGCCCTTCAAGGGCAACGCGAGCGACCCGCTGGAGCCGGGATTCACCCCGCTCCTGAAAGCTGAGCGGCTGGCCGAGCGACTTGGCGTCGACGCCGAGATCTACATCAAGAACGACGCCGCCAACCCGACCCACTCCTTCAAGGACCGGGTCGTCGCGGTGGCCGTGGCGAAAGCGAAGGAGCTCGGCTTCGACACTGTCGCCTGCGCCTCGACCGGCAACCTCGCCAACGCCGTCGCCGCCCACGCCGCCGCCGCCGGCCTCGACTCCTACGTCTTCGTGCCCGCCAACCTCGAGGAGCAGAAGCTGCTCGCGACCGGCGTCTACGGGACCAACCTCGTCGGCGTCCGTGGCAACTACGACGACGTCAACCGCCTCTGCACCCAGCTCGCCGAGACCCATCCGTGGGCCTTCGTCAACGTCAACCTGCGGCCCTACTACGCCGAGGGCTCGAAGACGCTTGCCTACGAGACGGTCGAGCAGCTCGGCTGGAAGCTGCCGGACCGGGTCGTCAGCCCGATCGCCTCGGGCTCGCTCTTCACCAAGCTGGGCCGCGGCTTCCAGGAGTGGCTCGACCTCGGCCTCGTCTCCGGGGAACAGCCGACCTTCAACGGCGCCCAGGCCGAGGGCTGCAGCCCGGTGGCGACGGCGTTCGCCGAAGGCTGGGAGGTCTGCAAACCGCAGCGTCCCGACACGATCGCCAAGAGCCTCGCGATCGGCGACCCGGCCGACGGGCCCTACGCGGTCGAGCAGGCACGCCGCAGCGGCGGCGGCGTCGACTCGGTCTCAGACCAGGAGATCCGCGAGGGGATCAAGCTGCTGGCCGAGACGACCGGGATCTTCACCGAGACCGCCGGCGGCGTCACGGTGGGGGTCCTTCGCAAGCTGGCCGAACGGGGTGAGATCGCCGACGGCGAGCGCGTCGTCGTCTACATCACCGGCGAGGGGCTGAAGACGCTCGACGCCACCCGCGATACGTTCCAGATGCACGAGATCGATCCCGCCCTCGAGAGCTTCGAGGCCGAGTTCCCGCAGGAGGTAGCTGTCTAGATGAGCGTCACCGTGAAGATTCCGACGCAGCTGCGCGCCGCCACCGGCGGCCAGGCCGAGCTGGAAGCCGAGGGCTCGACCGTCGGCGAGGTGCTCGACGCCGTCTTCGACGCTCACGACGGCCTGCGCGACCGCATCACCCAGGACGGCGACCTGCGCCGCTTCGTCAACGTCTACGTCTCCGGCGAGGACATCCGCTTCCAGCAAGGTCTCGAAACGTCGATAAACGACGGCGACGAGGTAACGATCCTCCCCGCAGTAGCCGGCGGCTGAGCTAAATCTTGAAATGCCGCGATCTGCTTCTCGCGGGGTCAGGGTTCGCCTGGCCTGAATCGGCCTCTTCCGTCGGCTCCGTCTTCTCCTCAGCGCTATCTCCCCAGCTCACGATTCCGGGCTTCTCGGCGCGCTGACCCGTCTCGCCGTTCCCACCGGTCAAATTGTCCGGCTGCCCGACGGCTACCCCATCGTCTGGGTCGTCGCCGCGGTGAAGGATCGTCAGCAAGCGCAGAACGGAGAAGGCAGCGATCAAGCCCGAGATAAGGGCCAGCAGGAGGCGCACAACGGTAATCCCCACGTTGTTGTCAAGCGCCTTCTCCACTATCCCTCCGGCTCTCGAATTTCCCTCCGTGTAACTTTTGACCGAGACATCAGAGATCGTCACTTTGGGGTTTTTGCACTGACTTGAGCAGCCACCGCTGCTCTTCGAGCTGTTGCTAGTGGTGGTTACCGTCGTCTCGACACTGACATCGTCTGGAATTCCCTGGATGAGCAGAAGCACCGCGCACACCAGCGCCGTCAAGCAACCAACTGCCGCGGCGGTTCGACGCATCCAATGAGGAGTCGGTCGTTCATCCATGGTTGCTGATGACGCTATGCGAGAACAGTTCGAATGCAAGAACAGGCGGGCCCGCCGCTCCGAGCACTCGCTCGATACCGTGGCGCCGATGAAGCCACCCGTCGTCATTCTCTGCGGTGGCCGCGGAACGCGGCTGCGCGAGCGGACCGAGTCGGTGCCGAAGGCGCTGGTCGAGATCGGCGGCCGGCCGATCCTCTGGCACGTGATCCAGGTCTACGCAGCGCAGGGGTTCGACCGCTTTCTGCTTGCGACCGGCTATATGGGCGAAGCGGTCGAGGAGTTCGCCGCGGCGGAACGCTGGCCGAACGGGGTCCTGGTCGATTGCGTCGACACCGGGCTCGACACCCCGACCGGTGGACGGATCGCGGCGCTGGCGGATGGGATCCGGGGGCAGCGCTTCTGCGCAACCTACGCCGACGGCGTCGCCGACGTCGACCTCAACGCACTGCTGGAATTCCACGAGCGGCACGGCTCCCTTGCCACCGTCACCGTCGTCAGGCCCGATCTGCAGTGGGGCGTCGCCGAGCTCGACGGCGAGGCGGTGACCGGCTTCGTCGAGAAGCCGCGCAGCGAGCACTGGATCAACGGTGGCTTCTTCTGCTTCGAGCCTGGCGTTCTCGACTACCTGGATGCCGAGAGCGTGCTCGAGCGCAAGCCGCTCTCGCGCCTTGCCGCCGACGGGCAGCTGCGCGCCTTCCGCCACGAGGGCTTCTGGGACTGCATGGACACCTACAAGGACGCGGTCGTCCTCAACGACCTCTGGGCCGCCGGCCGCGCTCCCTGGCGGATCTGGGACGCGGCGGCGGTGGAGGCTTGAAGCGCTCGCTGGTCACCGGCGGCCACGGCTTCGTCGCCTCCAACCTCGCCCGGGCACTGCTCGAACGCGGCGACGCGGTGACCGTCCTCGACCTGGCGCCGCCGCCCAACTCCGGCCTCGCCCTGCAGGGGATCGCCTCCGACGTGCAGCTGCTGGAGACGGACCTGCGGGACATCGCCGCGGTCGACGCGGCGATCGTCGCCGGCGAGTTCGACGTCGTCTTCCACCTCGCCGCCCAGACCCTGGTCGGACCGGCGATGGACGACCCGACCCAGACCTTCGAAATCAACGTTCGCGGCACCTGGGGTCTGCTCGAGGCCTGCCGCCGCGCCGAGGTGCCCGCGGTGGTCGTCGCCTCCTCCGACAAGGCCTACGGCCCCAGCGAGGAGCTGCCCTATCGGGAGGACATGCGCCTGAACCCGGCCTCGCCGTACGAGGCGAGCAAGGCGGCCGCCGATGCGATCGCTCTCAGCTACCGGCCCGCATACGGGTTGCCGGTGGCGGTGACCCGCTTCGCCAACATCTACGGCGGCGGCGACCCCAACTTCTCGCGCCTGATCCCGGAGGCGATCGCCGCCGTGCTCGACGGTAGGCGGCCGCAGATCCGCTCCGACGGCAGCCCCGAACGGGACTTTCTCTACGTCAGCGACGCCGTCGCCGCCTATCTGGCGGTCGAGAGCGCGGTCGGCGCCGGCGGCCCGGGGGCCGGCGAGGCGTTCAACGCCGGTGGGGAGCGACCCTTTTCGGTCGCCGAGGTGTTGGAGACGGTTGTGGAGGTATCGGGAACCGATCTGCGACCGGAATACCTCGGGACCGGCAACCCCGACGGCGAGATCGACCGCCAGTTCGTCGACTCGACCAAGCTGCGGGAGGCGGCCGGCTGGCGGCCTGAGGTGGAGCTTCGCGACGGCTTGATCCGGACTCTCGACTGGTACCGCGACCACGCAGAGCTGCGGCCGTGAACAGGTTTGCGGTCGCAGCCCTCGGCGTGCTCCTCCTGCTCGCCGGGGAGGGGTCCGCTGCCGCCGCCGGCTCGATAGTCGGCTTCGACGTCGACGCACGGGGACGTGCGGTGGTGATGCTCAGCACCGCCAGGGACTCGAGCCCGGTGGTGGCGCGCTTTGCGAGCGACGGGTCTCTCGACTCTGGGTTCTCCGGCGACGGGATCCTGCGGCCGGCCATGGCGGGCGTGGGGGCTCGGCTGGCGGTGCAGCGGAGCGGTGCGGTTCTGGTCGGCGGCAAGCGGGGCAGCAACGCGATCCTGCGGCGCTACCGGGCTGACGGCGAGGCCGATCGCGGCTTCGGCGGCAAGGGGCGCGTCGTCCTCACCGAAGGCGGACCCGTGGAGCGCCTGCTGATTCAGCCCGGAGGCCAGATCGTCGCCCTTGCGACCAGGACCTGCCTCCCTTCCCACTGCGGCTACGTCTACCGCAATCTCTGGGTGAAGCGCTTGGCCCCCGGGGGGAAGCTCCTCCACCGGTACCAGCTCTCCGAGGAAGCCTGGCAGCTCAAGGCCGTGGGGATGGACGCGCGGGGCGGCTTCATCGTCGCCGGCCATATCTGGGACCTCGAGTACGAGACCTACGACCGCTTCCGCCCCAGCGGCGCCTTCGAGCGCTGCATCTGTCGCGACGTCAAGCTGACCATCCACTACGAAGAAACGGACGAAGAATGGGAACCGGAGATCTCCGACCTGGCGATCGACGGGGAGGACAGGTTTCTCATCGCCCTCGCCTTCGGAGATGAAATCTGGCGGCGCAACGCGAACGGCTCGGCGGATCGCACCTTCGGCGAAGGCGGGCGGGTCGAATGCCGCCCCAGCGTGGACCCCAACGGGCCCTTCAAAACCGATCCGATAATTTCGCGCGTCGCGGTTGCCGCGGACGGGAAGATCGTCGCTGCGGGCGGGATCACCGATTGCGGCCTCGTCCGGTACCTGCCCGACGGAGCTCCAGATCCGAGCTTCGGCGGCGATGGCCGGGTCGACGTCGAAGCGGCTGGGATGACCCGTCCGGACGAGATCAGCCTGCTGCCCGACGGCGGCGTCATGGGCGCCGGCTGGGACCGCCGCAGCGGGACGCTGACCCTTGCCCGGTACACCGCCGCCGGAGAGTTGGATCCGGATTTCGGCGCCAGCGGCATCGCCGGCCTGCACGTGGGAGACGCCGGCTAGGCTGAAGTCCCATGTGTGGGCGCTTCACCAACACGACCAAGGACACGAAGAAGATCGCCGACCGCTTCCAGGTCGAGCTGGAGAAGGCGCTGGAACGTAAAGGGGCCCCGGCGAAAGAGTCGGCCACGGACGGGGGAGAGGAGAAAGCGCCGGCCGGGTTCGGCCGCTTCAACGTCGCCCCGACCCAGGAGGTGCTGGTCGTCCGCGCCTCGCCCGAGCCCGAGGAGGCCGCGCAGGGAGCGCGGGAGGCGCGGCTGATGCGCTGGGGCCTGGTCCCGGTCTGGGCCAAGGACCTCAAGGTCGGCTACCGGATGATCAACGCGAAAAAAGAGAACCTGATCAAGAGCCGGGCCTACGGGCCGCTACTCGACAAGTACCGGCATCGCTGCCTGATCGTCGCCGACGGCTTCTACGAGTGGATGAAGGCCGAGGACCCGAAGCAGCCGCGCCAGCCATGGCACTTCCAGGTCGACGGCGGCGAGCCCTTCGCCTTCGCCGGCCTCTGCACCCGCAAGGAGTGGTCTGACCCCGAGGAGCGCGGCTACGACGACGGCTACCTCTACACCTGCACGCTGGTGACGACGACGCCGAACGAGGTTGTCGCCCCGGTCCACGACCGGATGCCGGCGATCCTGCCCGGCCCCGAGGCCGAGGCGGCCTGGCTGGACCCGAAGCTGAACGCCGAGGACGCGGTGGCGATGTGCGGCCCGCTGGACCCACGCCGGATGTCGGGGGCCCCGGCAAACCCCGCCCTCAACAAGGTCGGCAAAGGGATGGCGGAGAGGCCGGAGCTGCTGGTAGCGCCGCAGACGACGCTCGACGCCTAGCTGCCGTCCTTAGTCGCCGTTTTCGGCTTCCTCTTCTGCTTCTTCGCGTTCTTCGGCTTTGAGCTCTTCGGCCTCTTCGTCGATCGGCGGCGAGCGTTCCGCCAGCGCGGCGTGGGTCTCCGCCGTCGCTTCTGCGCCGGAGCGGGTCTTCAGGGTGCAGCGGAACTTGGCGGAGGGGACGTCGGTAGTCCGCCAGACCGTGAAGAAGGGGAGGGCGAGATTTCCCTTCGGTTTGCCGGCGATCGCGTATTCGATCCGCTCTTCGCCGATCTTGAACTCGGGCCATTCGACCTTGACGCCCTTTTCGGTGGTGAAGCGCTGCGGCCGGTCGGGCACTTCCAGCGAGGCGAGTTCGCCGCCGTGGGAGCTGAAGTCCATCAGCACCGTTTCCGGGACTTCCTGGCTGTAGATGCCGCTTTCGGAGGAGCGCGGGTAGGTTGCGCGCAGGTCGCCGCCGCTCTGGGCGACTTCGGTGCCTTTCGGCGCCTTGATTCCGCAGAGGACCATGCTGTCGGCGATCGGCGCGTCGGCGGAGACATTGAAGACCGTGGAGACGATGTAGAGCGAGTAGCCGCTGACGTTGGTGCCGGTGGCGCGGATGTTGGCGTCCGTGAGCTGGATCTCGCCCTTGCCGCCTGGGATGGGCACGGCGCTGGAGTCGGGCCCCTTCGCCGACTGCACCCATTCGAGGCTGGCGGCTTCGCCCTCGCCCTTGCCGGTGCTGGCGAGCGCGGCGACGAGGCAGGCGACGAGGCCGATTGCGATCACGATCAGGGCGCCGCGAGGCGGGCGGGAACCGTCGGCGGAGGTGCCTTGGGGGGCGGCGCTCACAGCGCGACAGTATTGAAATCGGTCACGGAATCGCCGGGCTGGGATACCTCAACCTCATTTCGGGGTACGTTCCCCCCGTGGCAGGGAAAGTCACGCGACTGAAGATGACCGAGGTTCGGCCCCGAGCGGTCGAGGTCCACGGGCGGCCGATGAACTTCATCGAGGCCGGTTCCGGCCCGGTTCTGCTGCTCATCCACGGTATGGCCGGAACCTGCGCCAACTGGGAAGCGGTTATCGAGCCGCTGGCGATCAACCACACCGTGATCGCCCCCGACTTCCCCGGCCACGGCTCCTCGGCCCCGGGCGGCGGCGACTACTCGCTCGGAGCGCTCGCCAGCGCCCTGCGTGACCTGATGCTGACGCTCGGCCACGAGCGGGCGACCCTGGTCGGCCACTCGCTCGGCGGCGGCGTCGCGATGCAGTTCACCTATCAGTTCCCGGAGATGGTCGAGCGCCTCGTCCTGGTCTCCAGCGGGGGCCTCGGCCCCGACGTCAGCCCGATCCTGCGGGCGGCGGCGCTGCCGGGCGCCGAGCTCTTCATCTCGGCGACGGCGGGGGTGGGGAGCAGGGTCGGCTCGGTGGTCGGCCGCGGCCTCGGCCTGCTCGGCCTGCGCCCCAACGCGGATTTCGCCGAAGTCACCCGCGGCTACGCGACCCTCACCGATCCCGATCGCCGCAAGGCGTTCGTTGCCACCCTGCGCTCCGTCGTCGGCATGGAGGGCCAGCGCGTCGGCGCCCTCGACAAGCTCTACCTCGCCGAAACTCTTCCCTTGCTGATCGTCTGGGGCGAGAACGACCCGATCATCCCTGCCGACCACGCCCGCGATCTCCACGCCCAGCTCCCCGACAGCCACCTCGAGATCTTCGAGGACACCGGCCACGTCCCCCAGCTTGAGCGCCCCGGCCGCTTCATCGCCGTCCTCGAACGCTTTCTCGCCGAAACCGACCCGGCGGAGTTCGACGCCGACGAGTGGCGGGCGAGGTTCAAGGCCGCCGAGAACTAAGCGAGCCAAGACAAGGTTAGCTGACGAGAGCGCAAGCTCACAAGCGCAAGAGGCACGCTGAGATAATCCGTCTTCCCCACCAAAATGGAAGCATGGCTTCGCCTCTAGAGCCCAGGCTCGCTGAGCTGCTTATCCGTTTAGTCACGTTGGACGACGGGAGCTACGAAACCTTCGTTCCGCATTTTCCCGGAGGGGGCGGGGATCAAGCGCAGCTTCTTACCCATGGAGAGGAGTTGATTCCCGAGGGACCGACTAGAGAGCTCGCGGGCCGAGGGTACCTCGATATGGAGCCACATCCTGGCAAGCGACTTGGCAAGTTTCGGATTTCGGAGCGAGGTCGTGTACTTGCGGCTCAACTCGCATCCGCGGGGCCCAGCTCGATCGACCTTTCATGGTCAACGGTGGAGCCGGTGCTGACCGAGATACATAGGGTCTGGCTTGGCGAAGGGGCCCCGCCGTTGGGGGTACCCGGAGCAGCGATTTCCAAGGAACTTCAGCCCCAGCTTGAGGTTTCCCATCTCTCAGCGATTTTGTATGAGCTGCAAAGAGACGAGTGGATCGAGTATCGCGCTGGCCTTGGTCCTCCTTTGCCCCAGGGGGTTCGGCCCACTTCCCGCACCATCGCTTATTTAGAGAACTGGCCTTCCCAGGACGCGCAGTCACTAGGCCGGCAGTTTGTCGTGGGATTGGAAGAGGCCATCGAGGCTGAGCCGAATGAGGCCAAGCGCTCGAAACTCCGCGCTGCGTTGGCGACGGGAGGCTCGGCTCTCCGGGACGTCGCCGTAGAGGTTGCGGGTACGACCTTGGCTAGGTCGATGGGTGCCTAGGTCGACCTACGGCCTCTTAGAGCTAACGCGCCCGACAGGATTCGAACCTGTGGCCTACGCCTCCGGAGGGCGTCGCTCTATCCAGCTGAGCTACGGGCGCGTGTCCGCAGCTTAGACCTTCGCAAGGACTTCCTGCACTTGGCCATTTTCCGTCCGATACAGACAATAGATTACGAGTGTGTCGAGCGCGAAGAGGGGGAACGAGGCAGAGGCAATGGTTCTTAGCGCTCTTGTGCAGAGGGGGTATGAGGTGGCGGTCCCTTTCGGTGAGGGTCAGCCCTATGACCTTGTCGTCCATCTAGGGGATCGCGAGTTTCTTCGGGTTCAGTGCAAGCGAGCCTGGCCACTTCAGGGCTGCGTGGTCTTCAACAGCCGCTCTACCGATCACGGCAGCGGTCCGAAGTCCTACCTAGGCCTTGCTGACATCTTCGGCGTCTACTTCCCTCCGACTTCCACCGTCTACCTGGTTCCCATCGACGCCGTCGCTGCCTTCGAGGGTCGTCTGCGTCTGGAACCAACTCGAAACAACCAGCGTCGCCTGATCCGTTACGCCGCTGAGTTCGAGATCGATCGATGGAGTCCCGAGTCACTCCGGGAGCAGTTCAAAGCGGACGCCGTCGCGACGGAACCCGAGTTGAACTTCGCGTAGGCTCGCCGCCGATGGATCTGGCGGTGACTTTTCTCGGGACCGGCGGCTCGGTGCCCTCGGCGCGGCGTTCGACGGCGAGCGTGCTGGTGGCGCGCGGAGGGGAGCGGTTGCTCTTCGACTGCGGGGAAGGAACGCAGCGGCAGATGCAGCGATCCCTCGGGCTGGTGCAGGCGGACGAGATCTACCTGACGCACTTCCACGCGGACCATGTGCTGGGACTGCCGGGATTGCTGAAGACCTACGACCTGACCGACCGGCGGGTGCCGCTGAAGGTCTACGGGCCTCCGGGACTCTCGGAGCTGTTCCAGGTCTTCTCGCCGCTGGTCGGGCGACTGAGCTACACGCTGGACCTGATCGAGGTCGGCCCGGGCGACTCGGTCGCGCACGACGGCTACGAAGTGCGGCCGTTCGAAACCTCCCATCGCAATGCGCGCGCCAACGGCTACGCGCTGGTCGAGGCGGACCGCCCCGGTCGCTTCGATCCCGCCGCCGCTGCAGCCGCAGGCGTGCCGGAAGGACCTGCCTACGCGGCTCTGCAGCGCGGGGAGACCGTCGAGGGGGAGGCGGGGCCGGTCACTCCGGATCGGGTGATGGGGGAGAGCCGGCCCGGCCGCACGATCGTCCTCACCGGCGACTCCGCGCCCAGCCCCGCCACCGTCTCCGCCGCGGCCGACGCCGACCTGCTGATCCACGACGCCTCCTTCGCCGAGGAGGAGACCCAGCGCGCCGCCGAGACCGGACACTCGACTGTCGGCCAGGCCGCCGCCGTCGCCGCCGAGGCCCACGTGAAGCTCCTCGCCCTCGTCCATATCTCTTCCCGCTACCACGTCGGCAAGGTGATCGAGGAGGCAAAAGAGGTCTTCGAGCCCACCGTCGCCCCCAAAGATTTCGACGTCATCGAGCTGCCTTTTCCCGAGCGCGGAGAACCCCATCTCATCCCGAACGGAGCCACGGATCGAGAGGGGCCGGGGTAGGCCCCCCCGGGACCCTCCCCATCAGTTGTCCCGGGAGGGCCTACCCCGGCCCCCCGCCGCCCCCCTTGCTACTGTGAGGCCGTCCTTTAACCCGGTCCCGTGAGGCCAGGAAGGAAGCAACGAAGTGAACGAGAAGGTCGTGCTGGAGCACGACGATCTGAGGCGAACGCTGCGGCGGATCGCCCACGAGATCGCCGAGAAGAACCCGGATTCGGATCGTCTGGCGGTAGTCGGCATCCACACCCGCGGCGCCGTGCTGGCCCGCCGCCTCCACGTCTTCCTCGGCGAGCTGACCGGGTCCGAGCTGCCGATCGGCGACCTTGACATCTCCTTCTACCGCGACGACGTCGGCGCCAAGGCGCCCGCGGAGCAGCCGGTCGTCCACAGCTCCCACATCGACTTCGACCTCTCCGACCGCACCGTCGTCCTCGTCGACGACGTCCTCTACACCGGCCGCACGGTCCGCGCCGCGATCGAGGCCCTCTTCGACTACGGCCGCCCTCGGCGCGTCCAGCTGGCGGTCCTCTGCGACCGCGGCCACCGCGAGCTGCCGTTCCGCCCCGACTACGTCGGCAAAAACCTGCCGACGGCGCGCGAGGAGCGGGTCAACGTCCGCCTCGAGGAGGTCGACGGCAGAGACGGCGTGACGATCTGCGAACCCGGCCCCGTGGAGGTGGGCCGATGAAGCACCTGCTCTCGATCGAGCACCTCTCGCGCGAGGAGATCGAGGGGATCCTCGACCGCGCCGAGAGCTTCGCCGAGGTCGGCCGCCGCGACATCAAGAAGGTGCCGACGCTGCGCGGCCGCACCGTCGTCTCGCTCTTCTACGAGTCGAGCACCCGCACCTCCAGCTCCTTCGACCTCGCGGCCAAGCGCCTCTCCGCCGACCTCATCTCGGTCAAGGCCGCCGGCTCCTCGGTCGAGAAGGGGGAGTCGCTGAAGGACACGGTCGCCACCCTCTCCGCCTACGATCCGGCCGCGATCGTGATCCGCCACCCCCATGCCGGCGCCGCCCAGATGGTCGCCGGCTGGACCGCCGCCGCGGTCGTCAACGCCGGCGACGGCAAGCACGAGCACCCGAGCCAGGCCCTGCTCGACGTCTACACCTTGCGCCGCAAGCTCGGCTCGCTGGAGGGGATCCGGATCTGGATCGTCGGCGACGTCCTCCACAGCCGCGTCGCCCGCTCCAACCTGATCGCCTTCACGCGGATGGGGGCCGAGGTCACCGTCTGCGGCCCGCCGACCCTGATCCCGCGCGGGATCGAGGAGCTCGGCTGCGACGTCTCCTACAGCCTCGAGGGGATCGGGGAGGCCGAGGTCGTCTACGCGCTGCGGATGCAGCGGGAGCGGATGAGCGAGAGCTTCGTTCCCTCGCTGCGCGAGTACGCGGCGAGCTTCCAGATCGACAGCCGCCGTCTCAACCCACGCCAGCTGCTGATGCACCCCGGCCCGGTCAACCGCGGAGTCGAGCTCTCCGGCGAGGCGATCGACTCGCCGCAGTCGCTGATCGCCGAGCAGGTCGCGGCCGGCCTGGTGGTGCGGATGGCGATCCTCTACGAGCTGCTGGCCGGCGCCGAAGGCGCCCCGAGCGGCGAGGGCGAGGGCAGCAAGCCGACCCCGATCGGGACCCCCGCATGAGCCTCTCCGCCCTGCTCGACGTGCGCCCGGGCGACGATGCCCATTTGATCCTGCGACGGGCGACGGTTCTCGACCCGGTCGCCGGTATCGACTCGGTCCACGACGTCGTCGTCCGCGAGGGCGAGATCGCCGCCCTCGCCCCTCCCGGCGAGGCCGATACCGACGGGGCCGAGGTGGTCGAGGCGGAGGGGCTGCACGCCTTTCCCGCCTTCTTCGACCCCCACGTCCACCTCCGCACCCCCGGCCAGGAGCACAAGGAGGACGTCGAGACGGGGACCCGCGCCGCCGCGGCCGGCGGCTACTGCGGGATCCTGGCGATGGCCAACACCCAGCCGCCGGTCTCGACCGCTGCCGACGTCTCCGCCCTGCGCGAGCAGGCGCGCGCCGCCGCCTCCATCCCCGTCGGCTTCCTCGCCACGGTCACCAAGGACATGAAGGGGGAGGAGCTGACCGAGATGGTCGAGCTGCGCGGGGCCGGGGCCATCGGTTTCTCCGACGACGGCCTCCCGATCGCCGATGCCGGACTGATGCGCCGCGCGTTGCAGTACCAGCACCTCTGCGGCGGCAATATCGCCTTGCACGAGGAGGACCCGGCGCTCTCCCGCGACGGCGCCATGCACGAGGGGGCGGTCTCCGCCGTGCTCGGGCTCGCCGGCATCCCCTCTGTCTCCGAGTCGACGATGGTCGCCCGCGACGCCGCCCTGGCCGGCTACGAGCGCGCCCGCATCCACGTCCAGCACCTCTCGGCCGCCGAGTCGGTCGAGGTCGTCCGCGCTGCCAGGGCCGCGGGCGTCCGGATCAGCGCCGAGGCGAGCCCGCATCACCTCTGCCTCACCGACGAGGCCGTGCGCGACCTCGACCCGCACCGGGCGAAGATGAACCCGCCGTTGCGTGAAGAACGCGACCGCCAGGCGCTGATCGAAGGCCTGCGCGACGGCACGATCGAGTGCATCGCCACCGACCACGCGCCCCACCAGCCGGAGGAAAAGGACGTACCCTTCGAGCAGGCGGCGATGGGCGTGACCGGTCTCGAGACCGCCTTCGCCGCGCTGCACACCGAGCTTGTCCTGCCCGGCGTGATCGACCTCGGCCTGCTGGTCGAGCGGATGGCAGGCGGCGCCGAGCCCTTCGACCTGGAGCGACCGAGCCTGGCCCCCGGCTCGGAGGCAAACGTCGCCCTCTGCGACCTCGGGGCCGAGTGGACAGTGGGTGAGGACGGCTACGAGAGCCGCTCCGCCAACTCCTGGTGCGCCGGCCAGACCCTTACCGGCCGGGTGCTGATGACGGTCGCCGCCGGCCAGGTCGCCTACCGCCTGCGCTCCTTCTCTCTGGGAGTCGCCGCGTGAACGCTCGCCTGTGCCTTTTCGTTGCCATGGACCAGAAAGGAACAGGCGAATGAGCGCCTACCTGCTGCTCGAGAACGGGGTGCGCCTCGACGGGCTCGCCTGCGGGCACGAGGACGCTGTCACGGGCGAGGTCGTCTTCAACACCGCGATGACGGGTTACCAGGAGTCGGTCACCGATCCCTCCTATGCCGGCCAGATCATCGTCTTCACCTATCCGCTGATCGGCAACTACGGCGTCTCGGCGACGGCGATGGAGTCCGACCGCGTCCATGCCCGCGGCGTCGTCATGCGGGACGCCAAGAACGGCGAAGACGTCGCCACCGCCGAGGGCGGCTGGCTCGACTGGCTCGGCGACTGCGGCATCCCCGCCGTCTCCGGCGTCGACACCCGCGCCCTGGTCCGCCACCTACGAGACAAAGGGTCGATGCGGGGCGGCATCTTCCCCGGCGTGACCCCGGAAGCCGAGGCGCGCGAACGGATCGCCGCCGAGCCTTCGATGGCGGGCGCCGACTTCGCCCGCACCGTCACCCCGACCGAGCCGGTCCGCTTCGAGGGCGAGGGACCCCACGTGGTCGGGATCGACACCGGGGTCAAGCTCAGCATCGTCCGCCAGCTGCGCGAGCACGGCTGCCGGCTGACGCTCCTGCCCTGCACCAGCAGCCCCGACGAGGTGCTGGCCGAGGACCCCGACGTCGTCTTCCTCGCCAACGGCCCCGGCGACCCCGCCGCCCTCGATTACGTCGTCGAGACCGTCCGCGATGTCCTCGGCCGCAAGCCGGTGTTCGGGATCTGCCTCGGCCACCAGCTGCTCTGCCGCGCCGTCGGGCTCGAGACCTACAAGCTGCCCTTCGGCCATCGCGGCGGCAACCATCCGGTCAAGGACCTGGAGACCGGCCAGATCGACATCACCTCTCAAAACCACGGCTTCGCCGTCGTCGGCCCCGGCGGCGAGCCGAAGATCGAGGGGGACGAGCCGGTCCGCTGGGACACCGACTTTGGCGTCGCCGAGCTCTCGCAGCTGAACCTCTACGACCGCACCGTCGAGGGCCTCGTCCTCCGCGACGTCGCCGGCGCCACCGTCCAGTACCACCCGGAGGCCGGTCCCGGCCCCCGCGACGCAAGGCACCTGTTCGACCGCTTCCTCGCCCTGGCCGGATGACGCTGCAAACCTTCACCTGCCTGCGTCCTCGGTCGCTCGCGTGCAGAGCACGCCACGCTCCCTGCGTCCTTGGCAGGTTCGGTTTTCGCGCCCCCGGCTCAGGGCGAAAGGAGCTCGCCGCGTGATCTGGCCGCCGCCGGAGGTAACGCTCGAGGGCAGTTTGGTCAGCCTCGAGCCGCTCACCGAGGAGCACCGTGAGCCACTGCGCTCGGTTGCGGGGCACGAGGAGATCTGGCAGTGGATCGACCGCCGCGTCATCGAGGAAGATGGTTTCGACGAGTGGTTCGACGGCCGCCTGCTAGCCCGCAAGCTGGGCGACGAGCACGCCTACGCGACCCTTAAGGCGGACGGCTCCCCGCTCGGCAGCTCCTCCTACCTGGCCCCGCGCCCGCTCCACGACGGTGTCGAGATCGGCTGGACCTGGCTCACGCCTTCCGCCTGGTGCACCGGCGCCAATGTCGAGGCAAAGCTCTTGATGCTCGGCAACGCCTTCGAAGAGCTCGGCTGCATGCGGGTCGAGCTGAAGACCGATGCGAGAAACGAGCGTTCGCGCCGGGCGATGGAAGCGCTGCCGGCTAAGTTCGAGGGAATTTTCCGGAAGCACATGCTGATGCCGGTAAGCGGAGTCCGCGACTCGGCCTACTTCTCGGTCGTCGACGACGAGTGGCCGGAGGTCCGTCAAAACCTGGAGAGGCGCCTGGCAGGGGCGCGGGAGGTCGAGAGTGCCTAAACGCGAGGATATCCAGAAGATCCTTCTGATCGGCTCGGGACCGATCGTGATCGGCCAGGCCGCCGAGTTCGACTACTCCGGCGTCCAGGCCTGCAAGGTCCTGCTCGAGGAGGGATATGAGGTCGTCCTCGTCAACTCGAACCCGGCGACGATCATGACCGACCCCGAGTTCGCCACCCGCACCTACATCGAGCCGCTGCTGCCGGGGCCGGTGACGAAGATCATCGAAAAGGAGCAGCCCGATGCGCTGTTGCCGACCCTCGGTGGCCAGACCGCGCTCAACATCGCTATGACCCTGTTTGAGGACGGGACGCTGGAGCGACTGGGGGTCGAGCTGATCGGCGCCGACGCCGCCGCGATCCGCCGCGCCGAGGATCGCGAGGAATTCCGCAAGACGATGAACGAGCACGGCCTGCGAATTCCGTGGTCGATGACGGTCGAATCGCTCTCCCAGGTCGACGAGGCCCTCGCCGACGGCCGCATCACCCTGCCGGCGATCGTCCGGCCCGCCTTCACGATGGGCGGCCAGGGCGGCGGCATCGGCCGCTCTGACACCGAGCTGCGGCAGGTCGTCTCCGAGGGCCTCGCGGCCAGCCCGATCAACCAGGTGCTGGTGGAGGAGTCGGTGATCGGCTGGGGCGAGTTCGAGCTCGAGGTGATGCGCGACCGCAACGACAACGTCGTGATCATCTGCTCGATCGAGAACGTCGACCCGATGGGCGTCCACACCGGGGACTCGGTCACGGTTGCCCCTGCCCAGACGCTGACCGACCCGCTCTACCAGGACCTGCGCGACCAGGCGATCAAGGTAATCCGGGCGATCGGGGTCGAGACCGGAGGCTCCAACGTCCAGTTCGCGGTCGACCCCGAGTCGGGCGAGATCGTCGTCATCGAGATGAACCCGCGGGTCTCCCGCTCATCGGCCCTGGCTTCCAAGGCGACCGGCTTCCCGATCGCGAAGATGGCGGCAAAGCTGGCGGTCGGCTACGCGCTGGAGGAGATCCCCAACGACATCACCCGCGCCACCCCCGCCTCCTTTGAGCCGACGATCGACTACGTCGTCACCAAGATCCCGCGCTTCGCCTTCGAGAAGTTCCCGGGCTCCGAGGGCCGCCTCTCCACCTACATGCAGAGCGTGGGGGAGGCGATGGCGATCGGCCGCACCTTCCGCGAGTCCTTCGCCAAGGCGATGCGCTCGCGCGAGCTCGATTCGACGCCGGAGGTTCCCGAAAATGACGAGGACCTGCTGGCGGCGATCGCGAGCCCGAGCGCGGAGCGCTTCGACCTGATTCTCGCCGCCTTCAAGCGCGGCCTGGAGGTCGAGGCGGTGCACGAGGCCTGCATGGTCGACCGCTGGTTCCTGCGCGAGCTGCAGGCTCTCGCCCTCGAAGGCGACGGCACCGACGGTCTCGCCCGCGCCTATAAGGCGGTCGATACCTGCGCCGCCGAGTTCGAGGCGGCGACGCCCTACTACTACTCGGGCCACGAGCGCCCGCGCCACGACGGCTCGCCGCCCGCCTCCGAGATCCGCCGCGGCGACAACGACTCGGTCGTCATCCTCGGCGCCGGTCCGAACCGCATCGGCCAGGGGATCGAGTTCGACTACTGCTGCGTCCATGCAGCGATGACCGCGCGCGAGCTCGGGCGCGACGCGGTGATGGTCAACTGCAACCCGGAGACGGTCTCGACCGACTACGACACCTCCAACCGGCTCTACTTCGAGCCGCTGACGGCCGAGGACGTGCTCGCGGTCTGCGAGCAGGAGCGGCCCGAGGGGGTGATCGTCCAGTTCGGCGGCCAGACGCCGCTGAAGCTCGCCCGCACGCTGGAAGAGGCGGGGGTGCCGTTGCTCGGCACGCCGGTCGACGCGATCGACCTCGCCGAGGACCGGGGCCGCTTCGGCGAGCTGCTCGAGCGCCTCGGTGTCGAGGCGCCGCCCTACGGCACCGCCTACTCGGCCGAGGAAGCGACTGCGGTCGCCGAACGGGTCGGCTTCCCGCTGTTGGTCCGGCCCTCCTATGTGCTCGGCGGCCGGGCGATGGAGATCTGTTATTCGACCGAGGACCTCCAGGCCTACCTCGCCAAGCACGTCAAGGCCGACCAGGAGCACCCGCTGCTGCTCGACCGCTTCCTCGAGAACGCGATCGAGGTCGACGTCGACGCCTTGGGCGACGGTGAGGAGGTCTACGTCGCCGGGATCATGCAGCACGTCGAGGAGGCCGGCGTCCACTCCGGCGACTCGGCCTGCGTGATCCCGCCGCTCAGCCTCGGCGAGGAGATGCTGGAGAAGATCCGCGCCACCAGCGAGAAGATCGCCCTTGAGCTCGGCGTCATCGGGCTGATCAACATCCAGTACGGGGTGGCGGGCGGCCGGCTCTACGTGATCGAGGCCAACCCGCGCGCCTCCCGCACGGTCCCCTTCGTCTCCAAGGCGATCGGGGTGCCGCTGGCGAAGCTCGCCTGCCGGCTGATGCTGGGCGAGAAGCTGGCCGACCAGGACCTGCCCGAAGGCCCACTCGACCACGTCAGCGTCAAGGAGGCGGTCCTGCCGTTCGCCCGCTTTGCCGGTGCAGACTCTGTGCTGGGACCGGAGATGAAGAGCACGGGCGAGGTGATGGGGATCGCCGCGGACTTCCCCACCGCCTTCGGCAAGGCCCAGGCCGCCGCCGGGGTTCGGCTGCCCGAGTCCGGCTCGGTCTTCATCACCGTTACCGACACCGACAAGCCCGCCGCGACCCAGCTCGCGACCCGTTTCCACGACCTCGGCTTCGAGGTGATCGCGACCGGGGGCACCGCCCAGGCGATCGAGCGGATGGGGGTGCCGGTGCGGCGGATCAACAAGCTGCAGGAGGGATCGCCGCATGTCCTCGACCTGATCCGCAAGTCAGAATGCGACCTCGTCATCAACACGCCGACCGGCTCCGGCGCCCGCACCGACGGCTACGAGATCCGCACCGCTGCCGTCCGCCAAGGAATCCCCTGCGTGACGACGATGACCGGCGCCACCGCTGCCGCCCGGGCGATCGCAGCCGGCAAGCAGGGCGACGCCGAGGTCCGCTCGCTGCAGGAGATCCACGACGGCGCCGTGCGAGCCGCCCAACCTCGATGACCGCCCCGTTCGGCCGCCGGCTCTGCGAGGTAGCGGAGAACACGGTCTCCGGCGGCTACCGGATCTTCTCCCTCAACGACCCCGAGGGCCCGGCCCCGGAGCCGGGTCAGTTCTACATGCTGGCCAGCGAGCGGAGCTGGGGGGAGGGGGGAGGTCGACCCTTCCTACCCCGCGCGATCTCGGTGGCCGCGACCGCCCCCGCCAAAGACGGAGTCCGGCTCGATTTCCTGGTCGAGGGCGTCGGCCCTGGGACCGAACAGCTCTGTGATCTGGAGGCGGGGGAGAGTGTCTGGGTCACCGGTCCCCTCGGCAACGCCTTCTCGACCCCGAGACAGGTGAACCCCGACGCCGCGGGAGCGATCCTCGTCGGCGGCGGCATCGGCATCGCCCCGATGGCCATCTGGCGCCGCCACCTGGTCGAAAGAGGCATCCCCCTCCGCGTCCTCCTCGGCTTCCGCAACCAGGAGCACTCCGGCGGCCTCGAAGAGCTCTTCTGCGCCGGCGGCACTCTCTGCCCGGATGTGCGCTTGGCCACCGAGGACGGCCACGCCGGTCATCAGGGCTACGTCACCGACCTGCTCGCGACCATGCTCGCCGGCGACGACGCCGCCTCAGCCGTCGTCTACTCCTGTGGCCCCCCGGCCATGCTGGAGGCGGTTGCGATCCTCTGTGAGGAGCGAGGCGTCAGCTACCAACTGGCCGAGGAGTCCCCCATGGCCTGCGGCTTCGGCGCCTGCTTCGGCTGCGCGGTTCCCCGTCCCGAGGGCAACGGTTACATCCGCCTTTGTGTAGACGGTCCCATCACCGGCTCCCTGCCGGGGGGTGGCGCGGATTTGGGGGACCATCCCGAGCAGCTACTGCAGCGCAGGGATGGTGGAACCAAATCGGCGACAGGACCCGCCGGCCCACAAGCGCTCGAGTTCTGTGGCATCGACCTCGCCCATCCCATCGTCAACGCCTCAGGTACCTACGACGCCATCGCCGCCCGTCAAGTCTTCGGCGACGAGCTCCTCGAAGACTTTCCCTTCTCTGCCTTCGTCTCGAAGACGATCACGCCGGAGCCGCGGGTCGGGAACCCACCGCAGCGAATCTGGGAGACGCCGGCCGGGATGATCAACTCCATCGGTCTTCCCAATAAGGGGCTGGAGGGGTTCCTCGCGGGGGACCTGCCGGAACTGGCGAAGCTGCCGGTGCCGCTGATCGTCTCGGTGATGGCAACGAATCGTGAGGAATTCTCGCGGCTGGTTCGCGAGGTCGCCGATCGGGACGAGGTTGCGGCGATCGAGCTGAACGTCTCCTGTCCCAACGTTCACTCCGGGCTGATCGTCGGCGAGCAGCCGGATGAGACCGAGGCGCTGCTGGAAGCGCTGCGGCCGCTGACCGAGAAGCCGTTGATCGTGAAGCTGACTCCGAACGTTGCCAGGCCCGAGGCGGTGGCCGTCGCGGCCGAAGAGGGCGGGGCAGACGCGGTGTCTTTGATCAACACCCTGAAGGCGACGGCGATCGATCCGGTGAGCCGGCAGCCGGCGCTGGCGGCAGGCCACGGGGGCCTCTCTGGGCCTGCGGTGCGGCCGGTCGCGCTGCAGCAGCTGCGGGCGGTTCGGGCTGCGGTGGAGGTTCCGCTTATCGGTATGGGCGGAGTGTCCAATGGGGCCGATGCGGTCGAGTTCCTGACGGCCGGAGCGACGCTGGTGGCGGTCGGAACCGAGAACTTCAGGGACCCGCGCACGGGCTCGCGGATTGCAAATGAGCTGGAAACCGCCACGTCGGAGAGCCCGTCACGCCTAGCTGCGCTCGACCTCGAGTAGAGGTTGAGACGAATTTTGGGAGATTTCGCGGTAGTCGCCTTGCGCGGCCCCGAGCCGCGGCTATACTCGCCGCGCAGATGACGGCCTCGTCAGTCAAATCTTCGCTCGCCGCGCCCGAACGGTCCCTCCACCAGAGGATGGAGGCGCTGAAGCGGGCCAACGACATCCGCACTGCGCGGGCGAAGCTGAAGAAGGACCTGAAGGCCAACCGGGCAAGCATCCAGACGATCCTGCTCGACCCACCTGAGTACGTCCTCACCGCCAAGGTTTTCGACATGCTCCTCGCTGTTCCCAAGTACGGCCGGGTGAAGACCAACCGGATTCTCAACCAGTGCAGGATCTCGCCGTCGAAGACGATCGGCGGCCTCTCCGAGCGTCAGCGCGCTGAGCTGATCTCTCAACTGCGCCGTTAGCGACCGCCGCAGCGGTAATCATCCGCGGCCGCATGGCCAGCAAAGTCTTCGTCATCACCGGCCCCTCAGGAGTAGGCAAGGGGACCCTGATCAGGGAGCTGCTGAAGGAGGTGCCCGACCTCGAGCTCTCAGTCTCGGCGACCACCCGCGCGCCGCGGCAGGGAGAGGTGGACGGGCGCGACTACCACTTCCTCACCCCGGAGCAATTCGAGCAGCGCAAAGAGGAAGACGACTTCCTCGAGTTCGCGACCTACAGCGGCAACCGCTACGGGACCCTGCGCAGCGAGGTCGAACGAAGGCTGGCGGCAGGGCACTCGGTGGTGCTCGAGATCGAGGTGCAGGGAGCCCAGCAGGTGCGGGCGGCGGAGCTCGACTCGGTGCAGATCTTCATCGCCCCCCCCGACCCGGCCGTGCTGCGTGAGCGGCTCGCCGATCGCGGCACCGACTCGGCTGAGGCGATCGACGAGCGGCTCAAGGTCGCCGAGCAGGAGCTGGCGGTGCAGGGGGACTTCGACCACTGCGTGGTCAACGACGAGGTCGGCCGCGCCGCCGCCGATCTGGTGGACGTCGTCCGCCGTGAGCTAGACTCCGTCGCCGAATGATCAAACCACGCGTAGACAAGCTCCTGGAGCACGCCGATTCGCATTACGCCGCAGTTGTCGTGTCGGCCAAGCGTGCTCGACAGATCAACAGCTACTTCCACAACCTCGGGGAGGGCGGCTTCGGGGAGTACCCGCCGCCGATGGTCGAGACCAATGCCGAGAGGAACTACCTCTCGATGTCGCTCGAAGAGCTCGCCGAGGGCAAACTGAAATACGAGTACCGCACCTAGCGCTCTCAGCGACCCGCCGGCAGCGGGGCGCTTTCATTAGAGGCATGGCACGGCTTCTCCTAGGCGTGAGCGGCGGCATCGCCGCTTACAAGGCGCTCGAGCTGGCCCGGCTGGCGACGCTCGCCGGCCACGGCGTGCGCGTGCTGATGACCGAGACGGCGACCCGCTTCGTCGGCGCCGCCTCCTTCGAGGGCATCGTCGGCGCCCCGGTCCTGACCTCCGAGTTCGAGCGCGACCCGCTGCGCGGCGCCTTCCCCGGCGAGGAGCAGCTCGGCCACGACCCGATCGGCCACCTCGAGCTGGCCGCTCGCTGCGACGCCTACCTGATCGCCCCGGCCTCGGCCAACACGATCACCAAGCTGGCGACCGGGGCCGCCGACTCGATGCTGACCACCTCCTTCCTCGCCTGCACGGCGCCCCGACTCCTCGCCCCGGCGATGAACGACCGCATGTACGCGGATGCGGCGACCCTGGCGAACCTGGCGACGCTGCGGGAGCGGGGGGTCGAGGTGATCGAGCCCGACGAAGGCAAGCTCGCCTCCCGCGGCGAGTTCGGCCGCGGCCGCCTGCCCGACCCCGAGCAGCTGCTGGCCCGGGTGGAAGCCGCCCTGCCTGCCGGGAACCGGCCCTGGGACGGGCTGCGGGTGCTCGTCACCGCCGGTGGCACCCGTGAGCCGATCGACCCGGTCCGCTTCATCGGCAACCGTTCCAGCGGCCGCATGGGGATCGCCCTCGCCGCCGCCGCGGCGAAACGCGGAGCCGAGGTGACCCTGCTCGCCGCCAACGTCGCCCTGCCCGCTCCCGCCGGCGTCCGCCGGGTCGACGTCGAGACCGCCGCCCAGCTCGCCGCCGCCGCCGAAGTGGAGTTCGCCCACACGCACGTGCTGCTGATGGCGGCTGCCCCCGCCGACTTCCGCGCGGCGGCCCCGGCCGAAGGGAAGCTGCAGCGGTCAGAGGGCCTGGAGATCTCCCTGGAGCCCACGGAAGACATCCTCGCCGCGCTTTCCGCCCGTCGCCGGGAGGGCCAGACCGTCGTCGGCTTCGCCGCCGAGCACGGGGGGGAGGCGGTCGAGCGCGCCCGCGGTAAGCTCGAGCGCAAGGGCGCTGACATGATCGTCCTCAACGATGTCTCCGACCCGGAGATCGGCTTCGAGAGCGAGCGCAACGCCGTCACCCTGATTACCGCGGGGGCCGAGAGCGAGGTCCCGATCGACTCCAAGGACGCCGTCGCGGAGGCGATCCTGGAGGAAGTCGACCGCCTGCGGACAAAAGCAAGCCGGCCAAATGGCTGAGCGGGCTATACTGGCCGCAAGCTTTTTTGTCCTCTAGGTGTGTCGAGAAGTGGGCCTGGCCCACTTTTTTTACGCCTCCACCCCGAATCACCCAGGCATGACCGAGCCCACCGAGCAAGAGATTCAGCAGGAGCTGTCCGAGCTGGACGGCGGCGTCGAGCTGGTCGCCCTCGAGAAACCGAGGGGCGACGCGCTGCGCCTCTTCATCGACCACCCCGATGGAGTCGACCTCGCACTTTGCGAAAAGGTCACGCACCACCTGAGGCACCTGCTGGTCGATTATTCCCTTGAGGTCTCGTCCCCTGGCCCGAAGTACCGCCGCAACGCCACCGCTTCCGAGAGCAAGGAGTCCCCGCAGTGACCAAAGAGATCGTCGACGCCGTCAAAGCGCTGGAGCAGGAGAAGGGAATCTCCGCCGACAAGTTGATGGACGCCCTCGAGGACGCCCTCCTCTCGGCCTACAAGAAGACTCCCGACGCTGCCAAATACGCCCGCGTCGACCTCGACCACGAAACGGGTGACTTCCGCGTCTTCGAGCTGATTCTGCCTCCCGAGCTGGAGGAGAAGCTGCTGGCCGAAGCCGCCGAGCAGCAGGAGGAGCCGGAAATCGACCCGGAGACCGGGGAGATGAAAGAGCCAGAGGACCCCGAGCTCGATCCGGAGATGATCGCCCCATACGAGGACCAGATCGAGACCAGGGACGTCACCCCCGAGGACTTCGGCCGGATCGCCGCCCAGACCGCCAAGCAGGTGATCCTGCAGCGGATTCGCGAGGCCGAGCGGCAGATGATGTACGACGAGTACCAGGACCGGGTCGGCGAGCTGATCACCGGGATCATCCAGCAGTCCGACAAGCGCTACACGCTGGTCCAGCTGCGCGAGCGGGTCGAGGCGCTGCTGCCCAAGTCCGAGCAGGTCTACAACGAGCGCTACGACCACGGGATGCGGGTCAAGGCCGTGATCACCGACGTCTCCGACTCGACCAAAGGCCCGGCGATCGTCGTCTCCCGCCGCAGCCCGGAGCTGATCAAAAGCCTGTTCGAGCTCGAGGTGCCGGAGATCGCCGACAAGCTGGTCGAAATTGTCGGCGTCGCCCGCGAGCCCGGCTATCGCTCGAAGATCGCCGTCGTCTCCCATGCCGACGGGGTTGACCCGGTCGGCGCTTGCGTCGGCCCGCGCGGCTCCCGCGTCCGCATGGTCGTTTCCGAGCTGCGCGGCGAGAAGATCGACATCATCCCCCACAACGACGAGCCCGCGCGCTTCGTCGCCAAAGCGCTCTCGCCGGCGCGGGTGCGCGAGGTGATCGTCGACGACGAGGAGCGCCAGGCGACCGTGATCGTTCCCGACGACCAGCTCTCGCTGGCGATCGGCCGTGATGGCCAGAACGCCCGCCTCGCCGCCCGCCTCACCGGCTGGCGCGTCGACATCAAGTCCGAGACCGAGTTCGCCTCCGAAGAAACCGAGATCGAGGTCGAGGGCGAAGAAACCTTCGACGGCCGCTGCATGGCGGTGCTCTCGAACGGCCGCCGCTGCCCCAACGCAGCGATCCCCGGCTCGACCTATTGCGGCCTGCCCCAGCACCAGGCGCTCTCCCGCTTCGAGACCAGCCAGACCGCGATCCTCGCCAACGTCTCCGAGACCGAGGTGGCAATCCTCGCCGACCCCGACGCCGACGAAGGCCAGGTCGAAGAGATCGTCAACCGCGCGGAGAGCGAATTCGTCGAGCCGGAAGAGGAGACGGCAGAGGTGGCGGACGAGGCGGCCCCCCCAGTGGAGACCGCAGACGAAGTCGCGACTGAGCAAGCAATCGAAGAGGACATCCAGCAGGAGGCGACCGAAGCGGAGGAAGTCTCGGGCGAGACGCTCGACAACGACGACGAAGCAGCGGCGCCGATCGACCAGGGTGAGCAGGTGCCCGAGGAGGCGGAGCAGGCTTAGTGGCCAAGAAACGGGTTCACGAGATCGCCAAAGCGCAAGGCGTCAGCTCCAAAGAGCTCTTGGCCGCCCTGAAGGCGGCCGGGGTGGAAGCGAAAGCCGCTGCCTCCAGTGTCGAGGAGGCAGACGCCTTGAAGGCGATCGCCGCCGCGAAAGGCAACGGCGGCGCCGAGGCGAAGAAGGCCGCTGCCCCGCAGGCCGCGAAACCGGCCCCGCCGAAACCAGTAGCTGAGGCCGCGCCGCAGCAGCAGGCCGCGAAACCCGCTGCGACGCCGAAACGTCCGGCGACCTCGACCAAACCCGTGCGCGCCTCCGGCGCCCAGCAGGGCGGCGGTGGGGGCGGCGGTGCTTCCTCGAAAAAACGCCGTGTGGTGATTGATTCCCAGGCCTCGCGCCGTGAGTCCCCAGGCGGCCCGCCGCCGCAACGGCCGCCACGGCGCCGTGGCGGCCGTCGCCGCCGGCCGCTGCTCGAGGAGCCGCCGGCGCAATCCGATACGCCGCTCGAGCCCGAGGCGTCGAAAGTCAACTCCGGCGCGACCGTGCGCGAGGTCGCCGAATCGCTCGGCCTCGCCCCGGCCGAGGTGATCAAAAAACTGATGATGATGGGCGAGATGGCGACGCTCACCCAGACCCTCACCGACGACTCGGTAAAGGCGATCGCCGACGAGTACGACCGCAAGATCGAGATCGTCCACGCCGCCGACGAGGAGCCGGAGGAGCCCGAGTTCTCCGACGCCGACGAGGACCTGGTCGACCGGCCGCCGGTGGTGACGATCATGGGCCACGTCGACCACGGCAAGACCTCGCTGCTCGACGCGATCCGCGAGACCGAGGTCGCCGCCGGTGAGGCGGGCGGCATCACCCAGCACATCGGCGCCTATCAGGTCCACCACGACGAGAAGACGATCACCTTCCTCGACACCCCGGGCCACGCCGCCTTCACGGCGATGCGCGCCCGCGGGGCAAAGGTCACCGACGTCGTCGTCGTCGTCGTCGCCGCAGACGACGGCGTCATGCCGCAGACCAAAGAGGCGATCGACCACGCCCGCGCCGCCGACGTGCCGATGCTGATCGCGGTCAACAAGATCGACAAAGAGGGCGCCAACCCCGAAAAGGTCCGCGGCGAGCTCGCCCAGATGGAGATCACCCCCGAGGAGTGGGGCGGCGACACCGTCTTCTGCGAGGTCTCGGCGAAGACCAGGGACGGGCTCGACAACCTGCTCGACATGATCCTCCTCGTCACCGAGCTGGAGGAGCTCTCGGCCAACCCGAACGCGCCTGCCTCCGGCCACGTGATCGAGTCCCAGCTCGACCCGGGCCGCGGACCTGTCGTCACCGTTCTCGTCGCTCGCGGCACGCTCCGCGTCGGCGACTCGCTCGTCGCCGGTCCCCAGTGGGGCCGGGTGCGGGCGATGCAGGACTTCACCGGCAAAGCCGTCACCGAGGCGGATCCGGGGATGCCGGTCGAGGTGCTCGGCTTCGACGGCGTCGCCGACGCCGGCGAGTTCGTGCAGACGGTCGACGGCGACCGCCAGGCCCGCCAGATGGCGGGCGAGCGCGCCCACCGGCTCAAAACCGAGGCGCTGGCGCGCCGCCAGGGACGCAAGGTCAGCCTCGACGAGGTCTTCGCCCGCGCCCAGGAGGGCGAAATCAAGGAGCTCAACATCGTCCTCAAGGCCGACGTCGCCGGCTCCCTGGAGGCGCTTCAGGACGAGCTCGCGAAGGTGCCGCAGGAGCGGGTCGCGATCAACATCATCCACTCGCAGACCGGCGGCATCAACGAGTCCGACGTGATGCTCGCCTCGGCCTCGGACGCGATCATTATCGGCTTCAACGTCCGGCCGCTGCTCGACGCCAAACGCGCCGCCGCGCGCGAGGGCGTCGACGTCCGCACCTACTCGGTCATCTACAAAATCACCGAAGACCTGCGCAACGCGATGGAGGGACTGCTGGACGCGGTCGAGGTCGAGGAGACGATCGGCGAGGCGCTCATCAAACAGACCTTCAAAGCCTCCAAGGTCGGACGCATCGCCGGCTGCATCGTCGCCGAGGGCAAAGCGGTTCGCACCGCCAGCGTCCGCCTGATCCGCGAGGGAACGGTGATCTGGACCGGCGAGCTCGGCTCCCTGCGCCGCTTCAAAGACAACGTCCAGGAAGTCGAGGAGGGTCAGGAGTGCGGGATCGTCCTCGAGGGCTACGCCGACGTCAAGGAGGACGACGTGCTCGAGTTCTTCCAGACGAAACAGGTCGAGCAGACCCTGGAGTAGCATGGCCGGCTCCCGCATGCGGCGCATCAACGAGGTGCTTCGCGAGGTGGTGGGCGCGGCAATTTCAAACGATTTGAGTGACCCCCGTATCGGCTTCGTGACCGTCACCTCCGTCGAGACCAGCCCTGACTTGCGCACCGCCAAGGTGTTCGTCAGCGTGCTGGGCAGCGAGGAGGAGCGGGAGGCGACGCTGGAGGGCCTGCGCTCCTCACACGGGGTGCTGCAGTCGCGGATCGCGGCCGAGACGCGGATGAAGCGGACCCCGACCCTGACCTTCCGTTACGACGACACGATCGAACGAGGCGCTCGCATCTCGGAGCTGCTGGAGGAGGACGAGTGAACTCGGCGTCGGAGATCGCGACCTCGGACCTGGAGCGGGTCGGTGCCGAGCTGCGCGAGCGCGACCGCTTCCTCCTCACCGCCCACGAGGGCCCCGACGGCGACGCCCTCGGCTCGCTCCTAGGGCTGCACCAAGTCCTCACCCAGCTCGGCAAGGATTCGGTGATGTTCATGGCGGCAAAGGAGTTCCCGCTGCCGATCGAGTACCGCTTCCTGCCTCTGGAGGAGGTCTTCCACGAGGCGCCGGCCGACATGGCCGATCGCACCGTCGTCTTCCTCGACTGCGGCAATATCGACCGGATGCCGGTCGAGTGGCTGACCGCCGGCGGCAACGACGTCATCAACATCGACCACCACCACGACAACACCCGCTTCGGCGACCTCAACCTGGTCGAGGTCGGGGCCTCCTGCACGGCGGAGATCGTCTACGACCTGGCGAAGCTGCTCGGGGCGGAGATCACCGCCGAGATCGCCGCGGCGCTCTACGTCGGCCTGATCACCGACACCGGCAAGTTCATGTACGAGAACACCAACGCCCATACCCACCGCGTGGCCGCCGACCTGATCGAGGCCGGGGTCAGCGTCGACGACACCTACCGCCGCCTCTACGAGCACGTGCCGCTGGAGAAGCTGCGGCTCGTCTCCCGCGCCCTCGACGGCATCTCCAGCTATTGCGACGGGAAGCTCGCGATCAGCTACATCACCGTCGCCGATTACGAGGCGACCGGGGCGGGCGAGGAGATGACCGAGGGCCTGATCGACAACCTGCGCTCGATCGAGGGCGTCAAGGTCGCCGCGGTCATCCGCGACCTCGGCGACCGCGGCCGCGCCGCGCGGAAGGTCAGCCTCCGCTCCAGCGCCGGCGATGTCGACGTCTCCGCGATCGCCCGCGAGCAGGGCGGCGGCGGTCACAAACGGGCCGCCGGCTTCTCCACCGACCTTGAGTTCGAGCGGCTGGTCGAGTTCCTGACCGCAGAGGTCTCCGCCCAGCTTGGCTCCTGACGATGGCGGCCGCAACCGGGACCGTTCTGCTCTACGACAAGCCGGCCGGCGTGACCTCCCATGACGTCGTCGCCAGGGTCCGCCGCGAACGCGGGACCAAAGCCGGACACGCCGGCACCCTCGACCCCTTCGCCACTGGCCTGCTGCTGATCCTGCTCGGCCGCGCCACCCGCCTGCAGCGCTTCCTCGTCGGCCTGCCGAAGACCTACCTCGCCACCGCGCGGCTCGGCTGGCGTTCCAGCACGGGCGACTCCGACGGACAGCTGACCGAGACGGCTCGGATGCCCGATTCCCTCGAGCTGCCGACCGGAACCGTGCGCCAGCGGGTGCCGATGACCTCGGCGGTGCGGGTGGGAGGCGAGCGGCTCTACAAGAAGGCCCACCGGGGAGAGGTGGTGGAGACGCCCGAGCGCGATGTTCATGTCCACCGCGCCCAGCTTCTCTCCAGCGACGGAGAGCTTGCCCACTTCGAGGTCGAATGCTCGGCCGGGACCTACGTGCGGACCCTGATCGAGACGCTCGGGGACGCCTACTGCGCTGACCTGCGCCGCATCGCGATCGGCCCCTTCCGGGTCGAGGACGCGGGCGAAGAGGTGCCGGCGGAGCGGGTCGCAGAGCTGGTGCCGGCAGTCGCGGAGGCGCTGCGGTGAGCATCCAGGTCACCTCGCTGCCGGACGCGGAGCCGCGCCCCCGCAACGTCGCGATCGGAACCTTCGACGGGGTCCACCTCGGTCACCAGGCGGTGATCGAGGGTGCCGACACCGTCCTCACCTTCGACCCGCACCCGCTCGAAATCCTGCACCCGGCGGCGACGCCGAAGCTGATCATGCCGTTCGAGGTGAAGCGCGACGTGATCGACGGGCTCGGGGTCCAGGAGCTGGTCGTCATTCCCTTCGACAAGGAGTTCGCGAGCCGTTCCGCCGAGGACTTCGTCGAGCACGTCCTGATCGAGAAGCTCGCAGCCGAGCGGGTCTCGGTCGGCGAGAACTTCCGCTTCGGCGCCAAAGCCAAAGGCGACCCGGCGATGCTGGAAGCGCGACCCGAGTTCGAGACCCGGATCGTGCCGCTGGTCGAGGTCGACGGCGAGATCGTCTCCTCGACTCGGATCCGGGCCCTGGTCGCGGCCGGCGACATGAAGGCGGCGCGGCGCTGCCTCGGCGCCCCGTTCATGGTCGAGGGCACCGTCGTCAGGGGCGACCAGCGCGGGCGGGAGCTTGGCTTCCCGACCGCGAACATCGTTCCCGACGACCGCCTGGCCTACCCCGGGCACGGCGTCTACGCGGCCTTCGCCGACGGCGCCCCCGCCGCCGTCAACGTCGGCGTCCGCCCGACCTTCGAGTCCGGGCGCGGCGTCCTGATCGAGACCTACCTGATCGACCACGAAGAGGACCTCTACGGCAAGACCCTCCGCGTCGCCTTCGTCGAGCGCCTTCGGGGCGAGCACGCCTACCACGACGTCGACGAGCTGGTCGCGCAGATGCACCGGGACGTCGAGGACGCTCGCCGGGTCTGCGCCGGGTTCACTGAGCCCGAGCCGCGCTAGCTGCCGTCAGGCGCCAAGCAGCGTGCTGAGCGTCGGCGCGGGGACCTCCACCTCGTGATCGTGGGCGGCGACAGTTTCCAGCACCTGTCGCCGAAATGCCTCCTTGTCCGAGGGGATGACGATGCTGCCGATGTTGGGCGGGTCGGTTTCGCTGTCGGCCTGCTTTTCGGCATCGAGCTCGTCGTAGAGGTATTTGACTCCCCAGGCTTGCCAATCCGGGTTGACGATCGGAAGGTTGATGTCGTGGAACACGACCTCGGCGCCCATCCGCAGAGACGGAAGAACCGCGAGCAGGTCGAGGGACGGCCATGGGTGCTTGTGCGCCGCGTCGATGAAGACGAAGCCCAGGCTGTCCTCCGGGAAGTCGTTGCCGACATCGAGCGCCGTGGCGGGATTGCGGAAGCGCACCTGAGCTACCTGCTCAGCCGAGAGCATCTCGTGGGCCGCAGCTCCGGTCTTCCGCCGTCGGTCCCCGTAGAAGGTGGGAGAGATGTCATAGGTCGCGACGGCGTAGGACGTGCCACGCTCATCGGCGGCGCTGCAGAGGACGGCGGTGGAGACGCCCGACGCCGTGCCGACCTCGACCAGCACCTCATCGTTTGCCTGCAGCGCGCGCTCGTAGAGGAAACGCGCATCGCTGCGCGAGATGCTGCCCTTCGCCCACGTCGGGCGCCTGTCATAGACAGGGTCGCTGCTCGAGTTCCGGCTTCCCATCGACAGATGATAAGCGTAGACAGTGTCGCCGCAGGCGAGTGGCCACCCTGTGCTAGCTTCCAGCGCCCGTGAGCCTGACCAAAGAGAAAAAGAGCGAGCTGATCGGCAAGTACGGCCGCGGCGACAAGGACACCGGCTCGGCCGAGGTCCAGATCGCGCTGATGACCGAGCGGATCAACGAACTCACCGAGCACCTGCGCGCTCACGCCAAGGACCACCACTCGCGGCGCGGCCTGCTGATGCTCGTCGGCAAGCGTCGCCGGATGCTCCGCTACCTCGAAAAGTCAGATCTCGAGCGCTACCGCGCCCTGGTCAAAGAACTCGGCCTGCGGCGATGATCGCGGTCGGGGACCAGGCCCCCGACTTCACCCTTCGCAACCAGGACGGGGAGAAGGTCTCGCTCTCCGATTACAGGGGGCGGAAGGTCATGCTGGTCTTCTATCCGGGCGACTTCAGCCCGGTCTGCGGCGACCAGCTTTCGATCTACCAGGAGGTAAAGCCGGAGATCGCCGAGAAGGGCGTCGAGCTGGTCGGGATCAGCGTCGACAGCTTCTTCGCCCACAAGGCCTTTCAGGAGAAGCTGGGGATCGACACAACGCTGCTCTCCGACTTCGAGCCCAAGGGCGAGGTCGCCCGTGCCTACGGCTCCTACCTCGACGCCCCGCTCGGCTTCGCCAACCGGACCCTCGTCCTCGTCGACGAGGAGGGGAAGGTCGCCTGGACCTACGAATCGCCTAACCCCGGGGAATTCCCCGGCGCCAACGTCATCTTCGACGCGCTTTCCTGACGCGATGACCGACCTGGGCTCGGCCCCGGTTCCGCCGGTCGGGCCGGACGATCACGTGCGGGGTGAGGGGGAGGAGAGGGTCATCGTCTACGCCGACCTCGGCTGCCCGCGCTGCGCCGGCGCCTGGGGGCACCTCCAGGAGCGGCCCGGCCGGCTCGTCTTCCGCCATTTCCCGGTCAAGAGCAAGCACCCTCGCTCGCCGGCCCTGCATGCCGCCGCCGAGGCCGCCGGTCTGCAGGGGCGCTTCTTCGAGATGGTCGACTCGCTCTACGCCGACCGGGGCCGCATCGACGACCCGCATCTGTGGCGACGGGCGGAGGATCTGGGCCTCGACCTCGCGCGCTTCCAGGCCGACCGCCGCTCGGAGGCCGTCCAGGCCCGGATCAGGCGCGATTTCCAGTCCGGCATCCGGGCCGGAGTCACGGGCACTCCAGCGGTTTTCGATGCCTGTACTCTTCTGCGTGACAGAGAACGAGAGTTCTGAACGCAACGAGCCGCCAACCGGGCGGCCGGAGGTACAACTAAATGAGCATGTTTGACGTTACCCGCGTCTCGGCGGATATCGGCGATGGCCAGATTTCCTTCGAGACCGGCAAACTCGCGAAGCAGGCGGGTGGCGCCGTCGTCGTCCGCAGCGGCGACACGATGGTCCTCTGCACCGCCACCGTCGGCAGCCTGCGCGACGTGGACTTCCTTCCCCTCACCGTCGACATCGAGGAGCGGATGTACGCCGCGGGCAAGATCCCCGGCTCGTTCTTCCGCCGCGAGGGCAAATCGAGCGAGAAGGCGACGCTTACCGCGCGCATGATCGACCGCCCGATCCGCCCGCTCTTCCCCAAGGGCTGGCACTACGAGACGCAGCTGGTCGCGATCCCGATGTCGGTCGACCAGGAAAACCCCTACGACATCCTCGCGATGAACGGCGCCTCCGCGGCGCTGGCTATCTCGCCGGTCCCGGTCGCAGATCACGTCGGTGCCGTCCGCATCGGCAAGCACGAAGGCGGCTTCGTGGTCAACCCCTCCGAGGAGACGCACGAGGAGCTCGAACTCGACCTCATCGTCGCCGGCACCAGCGAGGCGATCCTGATGGTCGAGGCCGGCGCCGGCGGCGTCACCGAGGCCGAGATCCTCGACGCCCTCGACATCGCCCACGCCGAGATCAAGAAGCTCTGCGCCGTAATGGAGGAGCTGCAGCAGAAAGTCGGCAAGGAGAAGGTCCAGGTCGAGGCTCCCAGCATCGACGAGAGCCTGCTTGCCGAGATCCGCTCCTCCCACGGTCAGGCGCTGGTCGACGCTATCGCCACCGAGGGCAAGCTCGAGCGCTACGAGGCGATCGACAAAGTCAAGGACGAGGTCGTCGGCCACTACGCCGCCGCCCACGAGGAGGGCGAGGTCGACGCCGAGCGCGTCGCCGAGGTCAAGGCCGCGATCGACTCGATCGAGAAGGAAACGATCCGCAAGGCGATCGCCGTCGAAAAGAAGCGCCCCGACGGTCGCGCCCAGGATGAGATCCGGCCGATCGAGACCGAGGTCGACATCTCGCCCCGCGTCCACGGCTCGGCCCTGTTCACCCGCGGCGAGACCCAGATCCTCTCCAACGTGGCCCTGGGGACGACCCGGATGGACATGCGGATCGACACGCTCGGCCTGCAGACCACGAAACGGTTCTGGCACCACTACAACTTCCCGCCCTTCTCGGTCGGGGAGGCGGGCTTCATGCGCGGCCCCAAGCGCCGTGACATCGGCCACGGCGCCCTCGCCGAGCGCGCCCTGGTGGCGACGATCCCCGACGAAGAGTCGTTCCCGTACGTGATCCGGGTGGTCTCCGAGACCCTCGAGTCCAACGGTTCCTCCTCGATGGGCTCGGTCTGCGCCTCCTCGATGGCCCTCCAGGCGGCGGGTGTCCCGGTCACCGCACCGGTCGCCGGCGTCGCCATGGGCCTGATCAAGGAGGGCGACGACTACATCGTCCTCACCGACATCGCCGGCGTCGAGGACCACCTCGGCGACATGGACTTCAAGGTCGCCGGCACCGCCGAGGGCATCACGGCCCTGCAGATGGACATCAAGATCACCGGGGTCACCTTCGACATCCTCCGGGACGCGCTGGACCAGGCCAACAAGGGCCGCCAGTTCATCCTCGGCAAGATGGCCGAGGCGATCGACGGGGCGCGGGAGAAACTCTCGATCCACGCACCGGCGATCGAGTCGATCAAGATCGACCCGGAGAAGATCGGGGCGGTGATCGGCAAAGGCGGCGAAACGATCCGCGCTCTCTGCGAGGAGTTCGAGGCCGAGATCGACGTCGAGGACGACGGCACGGTGCGGATCTACGCGCCGACCGGCGAACTCGTCGAGGGATGCGTCTCCCGCATCAACTCGATGACCAAGGAGGCCGAGATCGGCGACCGCTACGACTCCGCCAAGGTCGTAAAGACGACCACCTTCGGCGCCTTCGTCGAGCTGGTCAAGGGCACCGACGGCCTGCTTCACATCTCCAACGTGAAGCCGGGCGAGCGGGTCGACTCGGTCGACGACGTCCTCAAGGCGGGCGAAGAGATCGACGTCACCGTGGTCGAGGTCGACAAGGAGCGTGGCCGGATCGGTCTGCGCCTCACCGACGACCCCTCGGTCGCGGGCAAATCGCCGGAGGAACTGGCTTCGGTCGGCTCCGGCGACGGCGACCGGCGCAACGGCGGCGACCGCGGTGGACGCGGCGGTCGGGACCGCGGTGGGCGCGGGCGTGAACGCGAGCGCCGCGGCTAGTTGACGGGCGCGAAGCTCACCGAGCTCGGCTCGGGCGTGCGAGTCGTGACCGAGGAGGTTCCCTCGGTCCGCTCCGTCGCGCTCGGGCTCTGGGTCCGGACCGGATCCAGGAACGAGACCCCGGCGCAGGCCGGGGTCTCTCATTTCCTCGAGCACCTGCTGTTCAAGGGAACGGCGCGCTACTCCGCGATCGAGATCTCCGAGCGCTTCGACGGGCTCGGAGCCTCGGTCAACGCCGCCACCGGCAAGGAGACGACGCACCTGCACGCGCGTTTCCTCGACGAGCACACCGAGGACGTCTTCGACCTGCTGGCGGAGATGCTGCTGGCGCCGACCTACCCCGACATCGACTCCGAGCGCCAGGTGGTGCTGGAGGAGATCGCGATGTACGACGACGAGCCCCAGGACCGCGTCCACGACGTGCTGGCCGAGGCGGTCTTCGGCGAGCATCCGCTCGGGCGCCGCGTCCTCGGCGAACCCGAGGTGATCGCTTCCATCCCGGTCCCTGACATCGAGGCCTACCGCAGCGCCCACTACGCGGCGCCGCAGATAGTCGTCGGCGCCGCCGGGCACCTCGACCACGTCCGAATCGTCGAGCTGGCCGAGCGGCTGGTCAACCCTCCGAGCGCGGGGGAGGGGGAGACCCGCGAGGCTCCCCTGAGCGGTGACTCCCGCCTCTGCTTCCTGCAGAAGGAGACCGAGCAGTACCACATCTGCTTCGGCGCTCCGGGGCTGCGCCGCGATGACCAGCGGCGCTACCCGCTGGCCGTCCTCGACGCGATCTTCGGCGGCTCCACGTCCTCGCGGCTCTTCCGCGAGGTGCGCGAGAAGCGCGGCCTCGCCTACTCGGTCGGCTCCTACAACGAGCAGTTCACCGACCAGGGCATGGTCGCCACCTACGTCGGCACCCGCGAGGACAACGTCGAAGAGGCCTGCCAGATCATCGGCACGGAGATGGCGCGACTGCGTTCCGAGCCGGTCTCCGAGGAGGAGCTGACGCGGGCGAAGGAGAGCGTCAAGGGCCGGCTCGTCCTCTCTTCGGAGTCGACGGCGGCGCGGATGACGCGGATCTCCCGCGCAACCCTGTTCGGGCTGCCGATCGAAAGCCTCGACGAGATGCTGGCCAAGGTCGACGCGATCGCGGTCGACGACCTGACCGAGCTGGCGAGCGAGCTCTACGCGGCCGACCGCCTCTCCGCAGCCTGCGTCGGCGCCGACGAAGCTCGTTTCCGCTCGGCGCTGGCACCGGTCAGCGAGGCGCTGGTAGCGGCATGACGCGGGTCGCGGTCGCCGGCGCCGCCGGGAAAATGGGCGCGACCGTCTGCGAAGCGGTCGAAGAGGCAGAGGGGCTGGAGCTGAGCGGCCGCGCCGATCCTGCCCTCGGGACCGAGCTGAGCGAGGTCCTGCCGGAGGCCGACGTAGTCGTCGACTTCACCGTCCCCGGCACCGCCCTGGCGAACGTCCGCTCCTGCCTGGAGGCCGGAGTCCACACCGTCGTCGGCACCACCGGCTTCGACCTCGACAGCGCCCGCGAAGCGGCGGAGGCCTCGCAGGCCAACTGCTTCGTCGCCCCCAACTTCGCGATCGGGGCGGTGCTGCTGATGGAGGTCTCGCAGACGATCGCCAGGCACATGCCGGAGTGCGAGATCGTCGAGCTCCACCACGACAAGAAGCTCGACGCGCCCTCGGGGACGGCGAAGCGGACGCAGGAGCTGATCGACGCGGCCGGCGGCAACGTCCACCAGCCGATCCACTCGGTCCGCCTGCCGGGCCTCGTCGCCCACCAGGAAGTGATCTTCGGCGGCGTCGGCCAGACCCTGGCGATCCGCCACGACTCGATCGACCGCCGCTCCTTCATGCCCGGCGTCGTCCTCGCCTGCCGCAAGGTGGCGGAGCTGCCTGACCGTTTCACGGTCGGCCTCGAGAAGCTGCTTTAGAGCCGCGCGACGGGATACCCTGAAAGCGATGAAGGAGATCAAGGGACTGCTCACGGCGATGGCGACGCCGTTCGCCGAGAGCGGGGCGGTCGACCACGACGCCGCCCGCCGGCTCGCCGCCCACCTGATGGAGCACGGCTCGCACGGCCTCGTGATCGCCGGGTCCACGGGCGAGTGCCCGACCCTGACCGACGAGGAGGAGATCGAGCTGCTGCGGACCATGCGCGCCGAGGTCGGCGACGAGGTGCTCCTGATCTGCGGCACCGGGACCAACGACACCCGCCACTCCTGCGAGCTGACGAAGATGGCCGCCGAGGCCGGGGCCGACGCCTCGCTGGTCGTAGTGCCGTACTACAACAAGCCGAACCCGGCCGGAATCCGCGCCCACTTCGAAACGGTCGCCGCGGCCGTTCCGGAGCTGCCGATGGTGATGTACAACATCCCCGCCCGGGTGGTGATCAACGCCGGTCCCGAGCTGCTGGGCGAGCTGGGTCAGGTCGACAACATCGTCGCAGTCAAGCAGGCCAACGACGAGGAGCTGGGGCCGATCGAGGGCCTGACCGTCCTCGCCGGCAACGACAACACCTTCCTCCGCGTGCTCGAGTTCGGCGGTGGCGGCGGGATCACCGTCGCCTCTCACATCGTCGGCGGGCGGATGCGCGAGATGTGGGACGCCGCCCAGAGCGGCGACCTCGACCGCGCCCGCGAGATCGACGCCGAGATCACCCCGGTGTACGAGGCGACCTCCGTCACCACCAACCCGATCCCGCTGAAGGCGGCCCTGGCGATGCTGGGGCTGTGCGAGGACCGGCTCAGACTTCCCCTGGTATCCGCCGACGCCGAGCAGCGAGCGGCCATCAAGGCCGGCCTCGATGCAGCCGGTGTCGCGATCGCCAGTTAGACATACCTACGAGAGAGTGAGTAACAACTAGTGCCAAGCAAACTGCGAGTGCTGCCCCTGGGCGGCCTCGGTGAGATCGGCAAGAACATGACCGTTGTCGAGTACGACGGTCGCATCGTCGTCATCGACACCGGGCTGATGTTCCCGACCGCCGAGATGCACGGGATCGACCTCGTGCTGCCCGATTTTTCCTACCTGCGCAACCGCGCCGACGACATCGAGGCGATCGTCCTCACCCACGGCCACGAGGACCACGTCGGGGCGCTGCCCTACGTCCTTCGCGAGGTCGGGATGCCGCCGGTGATCTACGGCGGCCTGCTGACGATCGGGATGGTCCGGTCGAAGCTCGACGAGCACAAGCTCGGCGAGTCGGCGCCGCTGCAGGAGCTGCCGCCGGGGGAGAAGGTGAAGCGGGGGCCGTTCGAGCTGGAGCTGATCCACCTCGCCCACTCGATCCCCGACATGCGGGCGGTCCTGCTGAAGACCGAGGCGGGTTCGGTGCTGATGACCGGCGACTACAAGTTCGACCAGACCCCGGTCGACGGCCGCCCGGCCGACGTCTCACGCCTGGCGGCGCTGGGGCAGGAAGGGCTGACCCTCCTCTGCGGCGACTCCACCAACGCCGACCGGCCGGGGGTTGCCCCTTCGGAGTCGGCGGTGGGGCCGGCGCTGCTGGAGGAGTTCTCCCGCTGCAAGGGGCGGATCATCGTCACCTCCTTCGCCTCCAACATCCACCGCGTCCAGCAGGTGATCGACGCCGCCTCGCGCCTGGACCGGAAAGTGGCCCTGGTCGGCCGCTCGATGCGGAAGAACTTCAACATCGCCTCCAACCTCGGGATCGCCGAGGCGCCGCAGGGGATCTTCATACAGCCGCGCGAGATCGAGGACTTCCCCGACGAGAAAGTCGTAGTGATCTCAACCGGGAGCCAGGGCGAGCCGCTCTCGGCGCTGCGGCGGATGGCCAACAACGACCACCGCGACGTGCAGCTCCACTCCGGCGACACCGTCGTCTTCTCGGCGACCCCGGTGCCCGGCAACGAGCGCGCCGTCAACGAGACGATCGATCGCATCTACGAGATCGGCGCGACCGTGATCACCGCCAAAGACGCGCCGATCCACGCCTCCGGCCACGGCTGGCAGGAGGAGCTGAAGCTGATGCTGAACCTGACCCGGCCGCGCTACGTGATGCCGGTCCACGGCGACCACAAGCGGCTGCGGCTGCACGCCGAGCTGGCCGAAGCGGTGGGGATCGAAAGCGACAGCATCTTCCAGGGCCGCAACGGCCTGCCGCTCGAAGTCGACGGCTCCGGCGCCGGGTTCGGCGAGGACATCCACGCCGGCGTCATCTACGTCGACGGCGTCAACATCGGCGAGCCCGACGATGCCGCCCTGCGCGACCGCCGCGAGATCTCCGCCGACGGGATCTTCATCGTCGTCGCGACGATCTCCAGCGACGACGGCAAGGTCGTCGCCGATCCCGAGGTGATCTTCCGCGGCGTCGCCTTCCTCGAGGAGGCCGACGCCCTGGTCGAAGACCTCAAGGACCTGGTCGAAGACCAGCTCGAAGACGCCGCCTCGGCCCGCCGCCGGGAGAATCACCTGATCGAGGAAGACCTGCACGAGGGGATCGGTAAGTTCGTCTGGCAGCGCCTCCGCCGCCGCCCGATGGTCCTGCCGGTAGTAGTCGAGGTCTGAAGCACGAAAAAAGCCCGCCGGAGCGAGTTCTGGGGAGAATGCTCCGGCGGGCAATGTGTCTCGTCCGCAGGCAAATCTAGGGGTCCGGCCTAAAGCGCCTTTAAAGGCTTCGGGCTCGGTTTCCTGTCACCGGCGAGGGGGATACGGGCGGTGAAGAGGGCGCCGCCGGTCGGCGATTCGCCGGCCTCGACCGTGCCGCCGTGGGAGGAGGCGACGGCGGCGGCGATCGCCAGGCCGAGCCCCGTGCCGGTGCCACGGGCGGTGTCGGCCGGGCCGGTGCCGTGGACGAAGCGATCGAAGATCTGGGCGCGCATCGCGACGGGGATTCCAGGACCGTCGTCGGCGACTTCGACCACCGCTTTGCCGTCGTCCTCGCACAAGGTGAGCTCCACGCAGGAGCCGCGTGGGGTATGACGGATCGCGTTGTCGAGGAGGTTGAGGACCAGCCGGTGTAGCTCGTCGCGGCTCCCGTCGACCCAGAGTGGATGCTCGTTGTCGACGCGGAGCCGTCGCTCGCCCATCAGCGGCGCCGCCTCGGCGGCCGCGTCGCCGGCGATCTCCGCCAGGTCCACCCGCCGGTGCGCCTCGAGGCGCCCTGCGTCGGCTCGGGCCAGCAGCAGCAGGTCGCCGATCAGGCGTCCCATCCGCTTCGAGGAGCGCAGCGCCGAGTCGACGATCTCGAGGTCCTCGGCCTGCCCGTCGCCGGCGAGCGAGGCCTGCAGCAGCTCGAGGTTGGCGAGGACGCTGGTCAAGGGCGTTCGCAGCTCGTGCGAGGCGTCGGCGACGAACTCGCGCTGCTTCTGCATCACGCCCTCGCGTTCGGCCCGAGCGGCGTCGAGCGAACGCAGCATCTCATCCAGGGTCCGGGCCAGCTCCCCGACCTCGTCGTCGGCCACCGGCTCGGGCATCTGCTTCGAGGGGTCGCGGGTGGCGGCGATGTCCTTCGCGGTCGCGGTCAGCGAGGAGATCGGTCGCATCGCGCGGCGGGCGATCATCACTCCGGCGAAGACCGCCAGCAGGGTGCCGCCGAGGATGCCGGCGAAGATCAGCAGCCAGACCCTGTCGATCGTCTCTTCGACGTGGTTGAGGCTGCGGCCGTACTGGACGAAGCCGGTGATGGTCCTGGTTTCGTCCCGGATCGGTTCGGTCGCCACCCGCATCCCGCCGAAGTCCGCCAGGCCGCGCTTCGGCCGTCCCAGCGACTCGGCTTCTTCGTTCGAGGTGATCACGTTTCCTTCGGCGTCGTAGACCCAGACCGAGGCGTCGTCGGGGAGGGCGAAGGCGTCGATCAGCTGCGGTCGCTCGATCGCCTGCGGTTTGCCGAAGGCGGGGTAGACCACCTGGATCTGCCCGGAGAGGATCTTCGCGGCGCTCGTCACCTCGCCGTTGAAGTCGTCGCGGATCCGTTCGGTCGCGATCTTCCCGATCAGCCCGCCGAAGAGCAGGAGGATCGCCAGCGTCAACCCGGAGGAGACGAGCGCGAGCCGCCATCGCACCGGCCAGGACCTGGGGCGGATCAACCGGCGCGCGAGGGGCAAGTCAAGCCTTGAGGACGTAGCCCGCCCCGCGTTTGGTGTGTAGCAGGCGGCCCTCGCCACCGGCCTCCAGCTTGCGCCGCAGGTTGGAGATGAAGACGTCGATCGTGTTGGTCGCGGCCATCGGGTCGTAGCCCCAGACCTCGTCGAGCAGCCGCTCGCGGGAGACGACGAGGCGCTCGTTCCGCATCAGGAACTCGAGCAGCTCGAACTCGCGGTTGGTCAGCTCGATCTCGCGCTCGCCGCGGCGGACTTCGCGGGTATCGGGGTTGAGGCAGAGGTCGCCGACCTCCAGCGAAGCCGAGCCCCGCGGCGGCCGCCGCCGCAGCAACGCCCGGATCCGCGCCAGCAGCTCCTTGCGCTCGAACGGCTTCACCAGGTAGTCATCAGCCCCGCTGTCGAGCCCGGTGACCCGATCCTCGGTCTCCGCCCGCGCCGTCAGCATCAGGATTGGCACGTCGCCCTCGCTGCGCAGGCGGCGGCAGACCTCGACCCCGTCCAGCCCCGGCAGCCCGAGGTCGAGGACGACCAGGTCGGGCACGAACCCGGCGGCGACGTCGAGCGCCTCGACCCCGTCGGCGGAGGTGCGGACCTCGTATCCCTCGTTGCGGAGGGAGCGGCGCAGGACGTCGGCGATGTCGACGTCGTCCTCGACGACGAGGACGCGACCGCCGATCTGGTCGATCCCGGGGAGCACGAAAACGATGGTAGCCGCGGAAAACGCCGCTCCGCGCGACTTTTAGGGCGAATTTAGCTCGCAGGGGAGCGGCGCTCGGCGTCGAACGGGAGACCATGTTCGTGCGTAAGAAGCGCGCCGGATCGGCGCGACGGGGCAAAGCTGCGTCCAAACGCAAACCGAAGGGCAAGGCGAAAGGCGGCCTGCGGCTCCCGGCCGGGTTCGAGCAGCGCCACCTCGACCTGATCGGGATGTTTCTGGTCGCCTTCGGCGTCTACCTCGTCTTCGTCCTCTTCTTCGGCTGGGAGGGGGGCAAGGTCGGCTACGGCGCCGAAACCGCTCTCACCTACCTCTTCGGCCAGATCGGCGCCCGCATCTTCACGGTGCTGTTGCTGCTCGCCGGCGGGATGCTGCTGACCGGGACCTCGGTCTCCGCCCTGGCGCGGGGGATCGGCAGGGGACTGCGGGCCCTCTTCCGCGGGGCCTTCGCCGGCGGTGACGCCGCCGCGCGCACGGTTGCGCGGACCCATGCCGACTGGCGCGAGCACCGCGAGGCGCGCGCGGAGGCGGCCACCATGGCCGGCCCGACCGACGTGATGAGCGCCTACCCCGAGGAAGACGAGGACTTCGAACCGACCGTCGCCCTCGCCGAGGAGGACGATTTCGACACCCAGATCTTCGACGCTGAGACCGCCGAAGAGGAGCAACCCGCGGCCGAGCCAGGTGAGCAGGTCGAGCTGAAGAACTACGACTCCGAGGACGCCGTCGCGGTCGTCGGCGAGGGCGACCGCGCCCACGCCGGCCTCACCCCGATGGGCTCCAAGCGCGGGGTGACGATGTCGGAGGAGATCGACTACCGCCCGCCCTCGCCGAAGCTGCTCGAGCGCGGCAAGAACGACAAAGGCCCCGATCCGCGCGACCACGAGGCGGTCGGGCGCAAGCTGGTAGAGACGCTCGGCCACTTCGGCGTCGAGGCGAAGATCGTCGGCATCGTCAGCGGCCCGCACGTCTCCCGCTTCGAGCTGCGCCTCGCGCCCGGGACCAAAGTCAAGAAAGTGACCGAGCTCGCCAACGACATCGCCTACGCCCTGGCCTCGACCGACATCCGCATCCTCGCCCCGATCCCCGGCAAGCAGGCGGTCGGGGTCGAGGTCCCCAACCGCACCCGCAAGATGGTCCGCCTCGGCGACATCTACGCCGGCCGGCCGGAGAAGACCTCGCCGCTCGTCGCCTGGCTCGGCAAGGGGATCGACGGCAACGCGGTCTGGACCGACATCGCGAAGATGCCGCACGTCCTCGTCGCCGGCACCACCGGCTCGGGCAAGAGCGGCTGCGTCAACGCGATCCTCTCCTCGATCCTGATGCAGGCTTCGCCGAACGAAGTCCGGCTCGTCCTCGTCGACCCCAAGCAGGTCGAGCTCAACCACTACGAGAACGTGCCGCACCTGCTGACGCCGGTGGTGACCTCACCGCGGCTGGCGGCCAACGTCCTCTCCAACCTGATCACCGAGATGGAGAGCCGCTACGGGATCATGAGCGAGGCGCGGGCACGCAACCTGGCCGAGCTGAACCGCATCCGCCTGAAGAAGGGCGAGGCGCCGCTACCGCACATCCTCTGCGTGATCGACGAGCTCGCGGACCTGATGATGGTCGCCCCGGCCGAAGTCGAGGACTCGATCATCCGCCTGGCGCAGAAGTCGCGGGCGACCGGCATCCACCTGGTCCTGGCGACCCAGCGGCCCTCGACCGACATCATCACCGGCACGATCAAGGTCAACATCCCCTCGCGGATCGCCTTCGCGGTCTCCTCCCAGACCGACTCCCGCGTGATCCTCGACCAGGGTGGGGCGGAGGCCCTGCTCGGGCAGGGGGACATGCTCTTCCGCGGTGCCGGCACCTCGAAACTCTCCCGCGTCCAGGGCGCCTTCATCACCGAGGACGAGATCGCCCGCATCACCGGCCACTGGGCCAAGCAGGGCGAACCCGAGTTCGAGGACGAGCTGCTGGAGGCCCCCGTGGAGGCGGAGGGCGAGGGCCGCGGCGAGGGCGACTTCGACCCCGACAGCGACGACCTCCTCGACGAGGCGATCCGGCTTGTCGTGCAGACCGAGACCGCTTCGGTCTCGATGATCCAGCGGCGCCTGCGGGTCGGCTACACGCGGGCCGGCCGCCTGATCGACATGCTCGAGCGGCGCGGCGTCATCTCCGGCTACGAGGGCTCGAAGCCGCGCCAGGTCCTGGTCAGCCAGGCGGACCTGCCGCGGGTGCTCGGCGCCGGCGACTCCGAGCCCGAGCCGGTCGCGGTCGATTCCGACGACGCTTAGGGCAGAGCCTTTGCGTATCCCGGCCCAGGGGCGCAGAATGAACGCGTGGATGGAGTCGGCAGCAAGCTCCGCGACGCCCGCGCCCGGCGCAAGCTGAGCTTGCAGGAGGCAGAGGACGCGACCAAGATCCGCGCTCGCTACCTGCGGGCGATCGAGAACGAAGACTGGGACGAGCTGCCCGGCGACACCTACGCCCGCGCCTTCGTCCGCACCTACGGCACCCTGCTCGGCCTCGACGGCGACCGCCTGGCCGAGGAACAGCGGCAGCTGCGCGGGTCGGCGCGGCCGGGGGAGCGGTTGCCGCAGGTCGACCCGCGCCCGCGCAAGGTCGCCCGCCCCAGCGGCGGGAGGAGGCGCCAGATCCCCCCGCGGCTGGTCACCGCCATCGTGCTGGCGCTGGTCGTCGCGGCCCTGATCGCGATCGGCCTCTTCAGCGGCGGGGACGGTGGCGGGGACGGCAGCAGCGCCAAGCACCGGCAACAGGCGCCGCCGGTGCACGTGGGGGACGCGGTTCCGGTTCGGTAGCGTCAGGGCGCGATGCGCCCGCCGAGCCCCTTGCTACCCAGCGAACGCGCGTGATCCGCGCAGGAATCCTCGTCACCGGGACCGAGGTCCTCACCGGCCGGATCACCGACGGCAACGGCCCCTGGGTCTCCGAACGGCTGGCCGAGCAGGGGGTCGAGGTCGCCCACATCCTCGTTGTCGCCGACCGCCCCGACGACCTCGAGGCCGGGCTGCGGTTCATGGCCGCGGAGGGGATGGACCTGATCGTCACCACCGGTGGGCTGGGGCCGACCGCCGACGACCTCACCGCCGAGATCGTCGCCCGCTTCGCCGGGCGGAGGATGGTTCTCGACGAGGGGATGGAGGCGAAGATCGCCGAGATCCTCAGCGGCTTCGCCCAGCGCTTCCGGCTCGATCCCGAGGCTTTGCGGACGGCCAACCGCAAGCAGGCGATGGTCCCCGAGGGCGCGGTGCCGCTGGACCCCGTGGGGACCGCGCCCGGGCTGGTGGTTCCGGCGGGGGAGCGGCTCGTGGTCGTCCTCCCGGGGCCGCCGCGGGAGCTGCAGCCGATGTGGGCGGCAGCGATAGAGACGGACCCGGTGCGGGAGCTGCTCGCCCGGGCGACGCCGCTGCGCGGCTACACGTTGCGGATGTTCGGCGTCCCGGAGTCAGAGATAGCCAAGAGCCTGCGGGAGATGGAGGCGGGGGGCCTGGAGCTGGACGCGGTCGAGATCACCACCTGCCTGCGCCGCGGCGAGATCGAGATCGACGTCCGCTACCGCGACGAGGCCGAGACGATCGCGGCGGGCGTGCGGGAGGGACTGGTCGAACGCCACCGGGAGGAGACCTTCAGCCTCGACGGCGAGACGATCGACGCCCAGGTGGCGACGCTCCTGCTGGGCCACAGGCTGGCCCTGGCTGAGTCCTGCAGCGGGGGCCTGCTGGCGGCGCGGATCACCGACCTGGCAGGCGCCTCCGAGTACTTCGCCGGCGGCGTCGTCGCCTACTCGAACGGGGCGAAGAGCGAGCTGCTGGGGGTGGATCCCGAGCTGATCGAGGCCAGGGGCGCGGTCTCCCCGGAGGTGGCCGAGGCGATGGCGATCGGGGCCATGGCGCGGTTCGGCGCCGACGTCGCCGTGTCGATCACCGGCATCGCCGGCCCCGGCGGCGGCAGCGAAGAGAAGCCCGTCGGCTACGTCTGCTTCAACGCCCGCCTCGCCGACGGAACCGCGATCGCCCGTGACCCCATCATCCCCGGCGGGCGGCTCGACATCCGCGAACGCTCCGCCCTGGTCGGGATGCACCTGCTGCGGATGCTGCTCGGCGAGCAAGAAGGCACGAAGTCGTAGGCGATTTTTTGCTTTGCGGCGTTGTTTCGTGTGCCGGGGCCCCCTAGCGTGGCGGGCCGTGGCCAAGGAGCGACTGAAAAGCCCGCGGGCGCGCCTGTTCGTCGCGCTCGACCTGCCCGACGAGCTCCGCGAGGGGGTCGTCGCCTGGGGGAAGGAGGCGCTGGCCGATCCGGCCCTGCGCCCGGTCGCCCCGGAGTCCCTCCACGCCACGCTCGCCTTCCTCGGCTACCGGCCGGAGAAGGAGATCGAGGCGATTGCCGAGGTGGTGGAGGAGCGCGTCGGGCCGGCGCCCTGGGTGGAGCTACTCGACCCCGAGCCGCGCCCGCCGCGGGGCCGGGCGCGACTGTACGCGCTGCCGGCGCTCTCGCCCGGGACCGAAGCCCTGCAGGCTGGTGTCGCGCAGGGGCTGGCCGAAGCGGGCTTCTACCAGCCCGAGAAGCGGCCGTTCTGGCCGCATGTGACCGTCGCCCGGGTTCGTCCCGAGGGGCGGGGATCGAGGCGGCCGGCGGTCGTCGAAAAGCCTCCGGGGAAGCTGGCGGAGGGGATGTCCGAGGCGCGAATTTGCCGCCGGATGACGCTTTACCGTTCTGTACTCCAGCCGACCGGTGCGCGCTACGTGCCGTTGGCCCAAGTCGAGCTGCCCGGATGAGGCAGCAGTGAGGTGATCGAGATGGCAGACAGGAAAACGACCTTGAACGACGTCTCCGCGAAGGAGGCGAAGGCGAAGGACGCCGCGCTGGAGAACACCGTCAGCGGCATCAGGAAAGAGTTCGGGGAGGGCGCCTTGATGCGCCTGGGTGACAAAGGCACTGTCAAGGTGGAGGCGATTCCCACCGGTTCGCTCGCGCTTGACCTGGCCCTGGGCATCGGCGGCGTCCCGCGAGGCCGGATCGTCGAGATCTTCGGCCCGGAGTCCTCAGGTAAGACGACCCTGATCAACCACATCATCGCCCAGGCCCAGGCGATGGGCGGCGTCTGCGCCTTCATCGACACCGAGCACGCGATCGACCCCGTTTACTCCCGTGCGATCGGGGTGGACACCGACGAGCTGCTTGTCTCCCAGCCCGATTACGGCGAGCAGGCGCTGCAGATCGCCGACCGGCTGATCGCCTCCGGCGCGGTCGACGTGGTCGCGATCGACTCGGTGGCGGCGCTGACGCCGAAAGCGGAGCTGGACGGGCAGATCGGCGATACGACGGTCGGCCTGCAGGCGCGGCTGATGTCGCAGGCGATGCGCAAACTGGCAGGGAACCTCAACCGGACCAATACCGTCTGCCTCTTCACCAACCAGATCCGGGAAAAGGTCGGGGTCCAGTTCGGCTCGCCGGAGACCCAGCCGGGCGGCCGGGCGCTGAAGTTCTACTCCTCGCAGCGGCTCGACATCCGCCGGATCGAGACCCTGAAGGAAGGGACCGAGGCGGTCGGCAACCGGGTCCGCGTCAAAGTCGTCAAGAACAAGGTCGCGTCCCCGTTCCGCCAGGCCGAGTTCGACATCGAGTACGGGGTCGGGATCTCGCGCGAGGGCGGCCTGCTCGACTTCGGGATGGAGCAGGACCTGGTGCAGAAATCGGGCTCCTTCTTCTCCTACGGCGAGACCCGGCTCGGCCAGGGACGCAACAACGCCAAGCAGTTCCTGGTCGACAACCCGGAGCTGGCCCTGGAGATCGAAACGAAGGTCCGCGCCGCGCTCGGAATCGACGGGGAGGCGACGCCGCAGGTCGAGGAAGCTCCTCCTGCCGCCGAGGCCGAGGCGAGGGCCGCTTAACGCGCTCTCGCCTCGCGGCGGGTTCGAGCTCGACCTCTATAGGATCGCGCCTGCATCATGGATAACGAGACCCTGTTCTACGCCTGCGGCATCGTTCTCGCCGTCTCCGCCCTCGCCGTCACCTTCGTCGGGCTGAAATCGAAGGACTTCCCTGGCAGGGCACTGCCGGCGGTGATCCTCTGGTTCGCGATCTTCGTCCTCGCGGCCGCTACCTTCGCCGTCCGCTACTCCGGTGAAGAGCAGGAAGCCAAGGCGGCCGAGTACGCGAAGTTCAACGAAGAGCTCGAAGAGAGCGAGAGCGCCGGCGGCTTCTCCAACGAAGGCGGCGCCCTCGGCGGGGAACGCGAGGAGGGCGAAGAAGAAGCCGAAAAAGCGGGGGAAGGGCCGGAAGAAGAAGAATCGGTCGGCCCCACCACCGGCTCGAAGGAAGGCGATGAGAGTTCGGGGAAGGGCGGCGTGACGGAGGGAGAAAAAGGCGCCCAGGGCAACTCGAAGCCCAGCTCGAGCGCCGCGGTCTCGACGACGCTGCAGCTCGCCGCAGATCCCAGCCAGCTTGCCTTCGACAAGACCGAGCTCAGCGCCAAACCGGGCAAAGTAACGATCGACTTCGACAACCCTTCGCCGATCCCGCACAACGTGGTGATCATGAAAGACGGCAAAGAACTGGCGGGCTTCGAACCGATCGCCGAAGGCGAAGAAGAAGTCTCGGCCGACCTGGAAGCCGGCACCTACACCTTTATCTGCAGCGTTCCCGGCCATGCCCCGGCAGGCATGGAAGGAACGCTTACCGTCAAGTAAACCGGCGCAGCTCGGCGTCCTCGGTCGCTCGCGTGCGAACCACGCCCCGCTCCCTGCGTCCTTGATCTGCTTGGTCTACTCGCCGCTAAGCTGAGCTCGATGGCTCAGAAATTTCATGTGACCACCTTCGGGTGCCAGATGAACGTGCACGATTCCGAGCGGATGCGGGGGATGCTCGCCTCGCTCGGCTACGAGGAGGCGAGCGGGCGCGAGGAGGCAGATCTGATCCTCTTCAACACCTGCTCGATCCGCGAGTCGGCCGACAGTCGCTTCGTCGCCCACCTCGGCGAGGCCAAGCGCCTGAAGAGCGAAGATCCGGAGCGGATCGTCGGCGTCGGCGGCTGCTGGGCGCAATCGGTGAAGGAGGAGGTCTTCGAGCGCTTCCCCTTCGTCGACGTCGCCTTCGGCCCCGGCCAGATCCACAAGCTCGCCGAGTTCCTCAACAGCGACTCGATCAGCGCCCAGGGCTACTTCGAGTTCGAGGACTTCTCCGGCCACCTGCCGGCCCGGCGCGAGCGCGAGTTTCAGGGATGGCTGCAGATCTCCCAGGGCTGCAACTGCGTCTGCTCCTACTGCATCGTCCCTTCGACCAGGGGGCGCGAGGTCAGCCGCGACCCCGGCGAGCTGATCGCCGAGGCCGAGGGCCTGTCCGCGGACGGGGTGCGCGAGGTGACCCTGCTGGGGCAGAACGTCAACAGCTACGGCCGTGACCTGCCGCTGGAGAACCGGATCGGGTTCTCCGACCTGCTGCGCCGGGTCGACGCGATCGAGGGAATCGAGCGGATCCGCTACACCAGCCCGCACCCGAAGGACATGAAGGAGGACGTGATCCGCGCCCACGCGGAGCTCCCCTCGCTCTGCGAGCAGATCCACCTGCCGCTGCAGTCGGGCTCCAGCGCCGTTCTCAAACGGATGCGGCGGACCTACAACCGCGACCGCTACCTGGATCGGGTGGCGCTGATCCGCGAGCACGTCCCCGACTGCGCGATCACCACCGACATCATCGTCGGCTTCCCCGGCGAGACCGAGCGGGACTTCGAGGAAACGCTGGAGGTGGCGGAGGAGGTCGGCTACGACGGCGCCTTCACCTTCATCTTCTCGCCCCGGCGCGAAACCGAGGCGGCGACGATGGACGGTCAGCTGCCTCACCCAGTCAAGGTCGAGCGGCTGGAACGGCTGGTCGAGGTGGTCCAGCGGCGGGCGGCGGAGCGGGCGCAGCGGTTCGTCGGGCGGACGATGGAGGTGCTGGTCGAGGGGACCAGCCGTACCGACGAGACCAGGCTGCGGGGGCGGACCCGGCACGGGAAGGCTGTGAATTTCGACGGGGTTGCCGATGCCGGAGAGTTCGTTGACGTCGAGATCACCTCAGCTACTTCGCAGACGTTGGGTGGGGTGTCGGTGAAGCCTCTCACCCAACTGATCGGGTGAGGGCTCCGGTGCAGCCCTTCTCTCAACTTGCTCGGGTGGGGCGTCGGTTGCCGTCCGAGGGTCGCCTGCCCGAGAAGTACAAGCCGTTCAGGGCTGCACCGGACCCCTCTTGAACGATCCCGCTGTGCTCGCCATATTCGGTCCTACTGGCGTGGGGAAGACTGGTGTTGCGATTGAGCTAGCCCATCTCCTGCGGGAGCAGGGGGAGGATCCTGTCGCGATCAACTGCGATGCGTTGCAGGTCTATGAAGGGCTGGAGACGCTTACGGGGGCGGCGACCGTTGAGGAGCAGGCGAAGCTCGAGCATCGGTTGCTGAGCTGTGTGCCGATCACGGCGGACTTCTCGGTCGGGCATTACATGCCGCTGGCCCATCAGGAGATCGATCAAGCGCTGGAGGCGGGGCGACGGCCGATTGTGGTGGGGGGGACGGGGCTCTATCTGCGGGCGGCGCTGGCCGAGCTTTCGCTGGCGAAAGTGCCGCCCCATTCGGAGGAGTCGGAGCTGTGGTCGCCGCAGACGCGGCACCCGACGACGATCTTCGGGCTCGACATGGACCGGGAGCAGCTCTACGAGCGGATCAACGCGCGGACGGAGGCGATCGTCGTAGCCGGGGCCGCTGAGGAGGCGCGCCGGGCCGACATGCTCAGGCCGGGGCGCACTGCCCGCAAAGCGCTCGGATTCGACGAGCTCCTCGCCGGCGACCTGGAGCAGATGAAGAAGCGGTCCCGCAACTACGCCCGGCGCCAGCTGACCTGGATGCGGAAAATTCCTAACCTCGAGCTGATCGACCGCACCGGTCTCAGCGACGAGGAGGTTGCCGCGCGAATCCTCGGGATAGGGTGGCGCTCACTGTCATCGTCGGCCCCAAGGTCGGCGGCAGCGTCCGACCGAGGCGGTTGGTTCTCGGGAAGGCGGCGAGCTGACTCCTAGGCTGGCTGTCGA